>ERZ1023307.444-NODE-444-length-1000-cov-1.465608_pt1 | contig 1000 bp, 1 predicted proteins | sample MGYA00380475_ERZ1023307 | MGnify/ENA primary metagenome ERZ1023307 (study PRJEB33173, sample SAMEA4830378) | metagenome | study: EMG produced TPA metagenomics assembly of the PRJEB25223 data set... | reverse complement strand
CCGCTAGGCCACCTCCGACAACAATAAGATGTTTCTCTGCCATAAAAATTTCACTCCCCTAAATTGTCAATCTATATTTGTTAAATGCGATGTATTACATAAAGGCAATAATTGCAGTAACACCAATATACGAAATAACTAAAAATACGATTAATGGAACCCATGTAAATACTCGTTGTGATTTTGGAGATTGAAGTCCACCCCAAGTAACTAAGAATGACCATAAGCCATTTGCAAAGTGGAACACAACAGCAATAATACAAATAATATAAAATATTGCCCATCCAGGATGTTGCAATGTTTCGTGCATTAAATCGTAATTCACTTCTTTGCCGTAAAATGCTTTTTGTAAACGTGTTTGCCATAAATGGATACCAATAAAGATAAATGTTAAGATACCACTCACTCTTTGGAAGAAGAACATCCAGTTTCTAAAAATCGAGTAATGTCCAACATTTTCTTTTGCTGTAAATGCAATGTGTATACCAAACAAACCGTGATATAACAACGGAATGTATATAAATAAAAATTCTACAATAATTAGAAATGGTAATGATTCCATAAAGTTAGATGCCTTATTAAACGCTTCAGCACCTTGTGTTGCTTGGTGATTCACTAATAAATGAACGACCAAAAATGCACCTATTGGGATAATACCTAATAACGAGTGAATACGTCTTAGATAAAATTCATTTTTTGATTGAGCCAAAAGGAGTCCCCCCTGTGAACGAATATTTAATTTATTGAGCTATTTATATTAAACGTACGCTTAACCCCCTAAAGTGATATCGTTTCTAGCGTTGTCATTATCATTAAGCGAAACATTTTAAAGACAAATACACACTGCACGATCACCAAACTGCATGTCGAACAATGTAACATTTGGATTCGATATTTAAGATTGCTTGTGATGATAAACTTTCTCATTTAGAAAACGCTTCCACGTACATTCAAAAAAATAACTTTGTTAACCATATTGTAACATTATTTCATATATTTT
>ERZ1023307.405-NODE-405-length-1072-cov-2.541790_pt1 | contig 1072 bp, 1 predicted proteins | sample MGYA00380475_ERZ1023307 | MGnify/ENA primary metagenome ERZ1023307 (study PRJEB33173, sample SAMEA4830378) | metagenome | study: EMG produced TPA metagenomics assembly of the PRJEB25223 data set... | reverse complement strand
CTTGGCGATAATATTGGAAATTCTAAACCAGTCCGAAAAATATCTAAAACTGAGTATATGGATTTGAATGGAGAAATTCATGAGTATGCTAATGTTTCTGAGAATCGTTCAGACAATAAAGCGTCATTAGTTAAAACTATGAAACGTTTAGGAAGATATATTGAGCATAATTTTGATGGCTCGAATAGTGAATTATGGATTACATTGACTTATAAAGAAAATGTGACTGATTCTAAACGGGTATATGAAGATTATAAGGCTTTTATGAGGAAAATAAGACGTCATTATGGACATGTTGAGTATATTTGTATATTAGAGCCTCAAAAGCGAGGAGCGTGGCATGTACATGCTTTATTTAAGTCATATGAGTATGATTATTTTTTTATACCTAATGACCGTTTAAGAAAAATATGGAAACATGGTTTTGTTAATGTTAAAAAATTAAAGCATAGTGATAATGTAGCAGCTTATGTTACTGCATATTTGACTGATTTAAAGCATGATAATAAAGCGAAAAGTATTGAAAAAGGAGCTAGATTGCATTTATATCCTGCAGGTATGAATTTTTATAGAATTTCCAGAGGTATTCAGAAACCTTTAGAGATGACTGGTAGTAAAGTTAAAGTATTTAAAGAATATGGTATAACTAATTCTGTATATAGTCCTGATAAATATTATGAGCATGAGGTAGAGAAAACTGATAAAAGTAAGATGATATATAAGCGTGAGTTTTACAATGTTAAAGGAGGTCATAGAAAATGAGAGTAACACAAATACATTATGCAGATTCAGAAAAAATTTATAATAAGAGTAGTTTAGAAGATGATTTAAAAATATCTGTTAGAACATTTGAAAGATATTTGTTGAATGATGATTTAAAATCTAAAGCTATAAGAATAGGTAAACGTGATTTTTTTAAAGGTTCAGATGTAAATAAAAGAATTGATGAAGTTTTGGAATCTGATAAATTTGTATTAGTCGAATGAATGAAATCATGTGGTGTGCGCCGAGAATTTATGCTAAAAAATCGATTGATAGACCGGAGCCTCTTAACGTAAGCTAGATTTGTACC
>ERZ1023307.393-NODE-393-length-1094-cov-1.769971_pt1 | contig 1094 bp, 1 predicted proteins | sample MGYA00380475_ERZ1023307 | MGnify/ENA primary metagenome ERZ1023307 (study PRJEB33173, sample SAMEA4830378) | metagenome | study: EMG produced TPA metagenomics assembly of the PRJEB25223 data set... | reverse complement strand
AATCCCTACTATATATCAATAATTTAAACGGGGCATGCGATTACGGAAGAATAAGCTTATAACAAGTAAACCGATGCTACAGCCCAGTAAAATGATGCCGTTATGAATAGCGTCAGCTTCTGTAATCACTTGATCTGGTGGTACATTTAAATAATATTTTTTTAAAGCATCTGCAATTTCTTGTGCGAGTGCTTTAATAATATAACTGAAATACAATGTAATGACTAACATAATTGTTAACACTAAAATATTTACTACTTTTAGAACTGTGCGATTAAATACAATTGTCAGTATTGTTATGACTAGGCTAACGATACATAAAATAAAGAAACCGTTAAAGACTAAAATTAAGCGATCGATTCCTTGTTGTAAATCATTGATATTACCCAAATTAATATTTAATTGATGCATTTTTCCAATTGTCTCGTTAAAATTTTTAATGCCATCAAAATCTACAGATTCTTTGGTGAAGACAATATTAAAAATGGGTTGTTTCCACATGCTGTATCCAGCGATTGCGGTTAATATAACAACAATGATTTGAATAATCATGCTTACCAATGAACGTTTTTTCTTACCATATCGCTTACCACGATGAATATTCGGTTGTTGAAATGTCTCATCAAATGGTTCTAATCGTTGATTTGGATTTGTCATGCAAGGTACCTCCGTATAAAGTTCTTTTCTTTACTTATCAATATGTCTAGTTGTCTGTTATAATGATGAAAAATCACTGTTCAATTGTAGTCTTAAATTTGAAAGTGAAAAAGAAAATATCTTCTACATTATATACTTTTTTTGGCAAAGAATGTAGGGGATAGACAATCATTGGATACATAAAATATATAAAGGTAGGTTAAGACATTGATTAGAAACCGTGTTATGAATAGCGTTGTCAATAAATATTTGCTTCACAATCGCTCGATTATGTTTAAAAATGATCAAGATGTTGAAAGATTTTTTTATAAAAGAGAAATTGAAAATAGAAAAAAACATAAGCAGCCTTCAACATTAAATGTTAAAGCAAGTTTAGAAAAATTATCATTAGATGATATGCAAGTCTTTCGCTTTAATTTCAGACATCAAATTGATAA
>ERZ1023307.388-NODE-388-length-1104-cov-1.609152_pt1 | contig 1104 bp, 1 predicted proteins | sample MGYA00380475_ERZ1023307 | MGnify/ENA primary metagenome ERZ1023307 (study PRJEB33173, sample SAMEA4830378) | metagenome | study: EMG produced TPA metagenomics assembly of the PRJEB25223 data set... | reverse complement strand
TTAACCGCCAAAGAACGAGGCATTTTCCTTATCGGACCAATACTGCTTGTACTCCTCATTATTTTTCTGGGATTTAAGGCTAATTATTGGCGAAAAGAAATGCTCAAAGAAGAACAGCTAAAACTGAAATGGCAAAACGCTTACATTGAGTTAAATCATAGCGTTCAAAATTTTGCCGAACAGCAAGCACAGCTTATTCAAGCCGTAAACAACCTCAAAGCAAACCAAAATCAACAAACACAGGATTTAAAAAATGTACTTAAATCAAACCAAGATTGGGCTGACCGCCCTTTGCCTGATGATGTTAAACGCGTGCTCAACTCAGCAGGAAGTTATTAAATCACCGATTCTTTGTCCACAAACCACAGAGTGCAGTGCGTATTCGCCACAAATTCGCACCAATGGCGAATTAGCCGAAGCCTATTTACAGACACAGCACCACCTTGATTTGTGCATTATCGAGAACTCAAGTTTAAAAAAATGCATGGATGAATTTAATAAAAAGGAACAGCCATGACAGATCAATTCGACCGAGCACAACAGCTTGAAGAAATGCAACGTGAAATCGCCCTCAAAAAACACCGCACTTCTAAAGCAGTAAGTCGCCTTTATTGTGAAGATTGTGATGCGCCCATCCCAGAAAAGCGCAGACAAATGATTCAAGGCGTAACACGTTGCGTGACTTGCCAACAAAGATTCGAAATGCAACAACGGAATTTTCCCAAATGAAAAAGCCCAACCAACTGCGCAAAATCCTTGAACAAAGCCATCCCGATTTTGTAACCAATCCCGACCATCTACAACTTTATGTGGACGGTGGGCAAATCGTCGCAACGGGAGCCGCATCATTTAGTTTTGAATATCGTTACACACTCAATGTTGTAGTGACTGATTATGCAGGCGATATTGCCACCTTGATTGTGCCAATGATGGCTTATCTCCGCACAAATCAACCTGAAATATTAGAAAATCCACAAATTCGAGAGAATGCGTTTAAATTCCAGATAGATTACAACAATAACAACACCGCAGATATTAGTTTTGAAATCCAACTCACTGAGCGTGTCGTGTCGAAAAAAGACGGGAATAACGTGCAGATTCATT
>ERZ1023307.342-NODE-342-length-1224-cov-1.509837_pt1 | contig 1224 bp, 1 predicted proteins | sample MGYA00380475_ERZ1023307 | MGnify/ENA primary metagenome ERZ1023307 (study PRJEB33173, sample SAMEA4830378) | metagenome | study: EMG produced TPA metagenomics assembly of the PRJEB25223 data set... | reverse complement strand
GGTAACTATAGGGAAGTATGATATTAAGCAAAGTGACCAACAAATTTGTGCTATTTCAAAAAATACCACTTCTTATCAAAAGACATGTATACAGTATTAATGTCAAAGCTTTTTCGCTCATTGAAATGTTAGTAGCGATGATGGTTATAAGTATAACTTTACTAATTGTTCCAGACTTAATTAGACTTAGCAAAACTTTTCTAATTGAAAGTAGGGAATTAACAACTGTAGATTTCGAATTTTTCTCAAGAGATATTCTAGAGGATTTTAAAGGAGTAGATAGAAACGATATTGAACTTAGGCAACAGCGTATCATTTTACATAAAGGTGAAGAAATGATCGAATACAAATTAATAAATAATAAAATTATTAAAGTTGTAAATGACAGAGGAAATATAACAATGATTAATAATGTTACTTCATTTACTGCAAATATCTACTATAAATCCATTATTAAAATAACGATAACAGTTAAAGTCGGTACAAATGTGCAGACTAAAACTATTTATGTATAACTTACTAGTATTTAAATGAGTACTATTAAAAAGGATGTGAAATAATTTATTAATTTTGATTTATATAAAGAAAAAGGATATGTTACGCCGTTCTTATTGATGCTAACAGCAATTTATTTTTCCATTTTCACTTTTTATATCAGTCAATATAGTTTAAAATTAAAGACATTATATAATATTGAAACTGACTATAACTATAAGATTGTTTTGTTATTGAAAGAAGGGAAAACGCATGAATCATGATAAATCACCAATAATTTTAATTGGTTTCATGGGTACCGGTAAATCTACGATTGGTAAATACGTTGCAGATGAGCAAAATTTATCATTTATTGATATAGATTCATATATCGAAGAGAAGTATAAGTTAACAATACCAGAAATATTTAGTAAACATGGTGAACAATATTTCAGGAATTTAGAGTTCACATGTTTGCAAGAATGTATTAACACTGCAGATATAATTGCTACTGGTGGTGGTATTATTGAGAGTGAAGAGGCATTTAATTTTTTGAAAAATCAAAAAAACATTATTTGGTTAGATTGTAATATTGATATTATATATAGTCGAATCAATGATGACCCACATCGACCTAATGCAAATAATAAGACAATCAAGCAGTTAAATGACTTGTATTGCTCGCGGAATTTAAGATATAATGAAATCGCATTCAAGAAATTTGATAGTCATTTGCTATCAATTTCAGAA
>ERZ1023307.314-NODE-314-length-1307-cov-1.367412_pt1 | contig 1307 bp, 1 predicted proteins | sample MGYA00380475_ERZ1023307 | MGnify/ENA primary metagenome ERZ1023307 (study PRJEB33173, sample SAMEA4830378) | metagenome | study: EMG produced TPA metagenomics assembly of the PRJEB25223 data set... | reverse complement strand
ATGATATAGATTTATTTATTCCTCATCAAGCTAATATTAGAATTATGGAATCAGCTAGAGAACGCTTAGGTATTTCAAAAGACAAAATGAGTGTTTCTGTAAATAAATATGGAAATACTTCAGCTGCGTCAATACCTTTAAGTATCGATCAAGAATTAAAAAATGGTAAACTCAAAGATGATGATACAATTGTTCTTGTCGGATTCGGTGGCGGCCTAACTTGGGGCGCAATGACAATAAAATGGGGAAAATAGGAGGATAACGAATGAGTCAAAATAAAAGAGTAGTTATTACAGGTATGGGAGCCCTTTCTCCAATCGGTAATGATGTCAAAACAACATGGGAGAATGCTCTAAAAGGCGTAAATGGTATCGATAAAATTACACGTATCGATACTGAACCTTATAGCGTTCACTTAGCAGGAGAACTTAAAAACTTTAATATTGAAGATCATATCGACAAAAAAGAAGCGCGTCGTATGGATAGATTTACTCAATATGCAATTGTAGCAGCTAGAGAGGCTGTTAAAGATGCGCAATTAGATATCAATGAAAATACTGCAGATCGAATCGGTGTATGGATTGGTTCTGGTATCGGTGGTATGGAAACATTTGAAATTGCACATAAACAATTAATGGATAAAGGCCCAAGACGTGTGAGTCCATTTTTCGTACCAATGTTAATTCCTGATATGGCAACTGGGCAAGTATCAATTGACTTAGGTGCAAAAGGACCAAATGGTGCAACAGTTAAAGCATGTGCAACAGGTACAAATTCAATCGGAGAAGCATTTAAAATTGTGCAACGCGGTGATGCAGATGCAATGATTAAGCACCAATTACTCATATGGCAATTGCTGGTTTCAGTGCAAGTCGAGCGCTTTCTACAAATGATGACATTGAAACAGCATGTCGTCCATTCCAAGAAGGTAGAGACGGTTTTGTTATGGGTGAAGGTGCTGGTATTTTAGTAATCGAATCTTTAGAATCAGCACAAGCTCGAGGTGCCAATATTTATGCTGAGATAGTTGGCTATGGTACTACAGGTGATGCTTATCATATTACAGCGCCAGCTCCAGAAGGTGAAGGCGGTTCTAGAGCAATGCAAGCAGCTATGGATGATGCTGGTATTGAACCTAAAGATGTACAATACTTAAATGCCCATGGTACAAGTACTCCTGTTGGTGACTTAAATGAAGTTAAAGCTATTAAAAATACATTTGGTGAAGCAGCTAAACACTTAAAAGTTAGCTCAACAAAATCAATGACTGGTCACTTACTTGGTGCAACAGGTGGAATTGAAGCAAT
>ERZ1023307.290-NODE-290-length-1394-cov-3.499627_pt1 | contig 1394 bp, 1 predicted proteins | sample MGYA00380475_ERZ1023307 | MGnify/ENA primary metagenome ERZ1023307 (study PRJEB33173, sample SAMEA4830378) | metagenome | study: EMG produced TPA metagenomics assembly of the PRJEB25223 data set... | reverse complement strand
AAAACGGTATCACGCCTTTGTGTTCATCAAGAAAGGTTTTGATGGGCAAGATGACTGTTTGCCAGTCGCCTGTTTTTGAACCTGACCAGTCCATACGCTGATTGTTGATGCCGACGCTTACACGCTGGGCATAGCCGTCGCCAAATTGGGTTTTGCTAACAGTATGATGAACACTGGCGGACGCTCCCATGTTCATTTTCCAAGTGAAGGTTTTCATTTTTTACCCCAACAAAAAACCTACCGATATCGGTAGGTTTGTGTGATTTGGTTTACATTTTGAGTTTATCTTGGTAAAAATTAAATTTTGGCAATACCACCAGCCAATGGTTGAACATATTCTTCTTTCATACTATCTCCCGTATAATTCACCGCCTTGTCGGCGTGCTTGAATAAAACGCTGATTAAGTTTTGCATCAACGGTATGACTAATCATCTTACCAATAGTTACCATCATATCACCGTTTGGCATTTGTTGTACATCGGTCTTTTCGCCTGAATAGTTATTGATAACGACATTCACAGGGCGGCCGCCATTGCCGATTTTATCTAGCTTGTCATCAAGTGCTTTAGCAGTATGCCGTGGTAGCACCCGTTCGCCTTTTTCCAAGTTCCAAGTACCTGATTTTGGTACGCTCATAATGCCGTCGTGGGCTTGACCAATGACAGGTTTAATCGCACTAATTGCCCCTGATAATACCCCTGTTTCTATCACTGTTTTGGCAACGATGGGCAGGTTTTTTGGAAATGGGGCAGATGCCCACGCATTTGCCAGTGCCACTTTGTTTTGCAAAAGCACCCGAGATAATGCCATGCCCTTTTCTATGGCAAACATGGCACGATATAGCCTTGACTGCTCACCAAAGGCGGATTTGATGAGGTCATTGACCGCCCCCAAACCTTGCTCATAAGTCGTTAGCATGAGATCCTTTTTGGCAGTCAAATAGCTTTCTTCTGCTTGTTGCCGTGCTTGCTGTGCTTCTAGCTCCACATTTGTGTGTGTATTTTCAAAATCTTTGATGATGTGTAGGCGCTCATCAAGTTGTTTTTGTAATTTAGCAAGTGGCGATAATTCGCCTGCCAAACCATCTTGCACTTGGGTAAAGGCGGTTTAGGCTTTTTGCTGCTGCTGCAATCTTTCAAGCTCGGCAATGGCGGAGCGTTCACGGAGCAACAGTATATTATCTGCCCCATCAAACGCCCCATTTGCCCAATCATAATCAAACTTAGCAAGTTGGGATTGATTGTCAAATAGGGCAATCTGCTTTTGTAAATTGGCATGGTTTTGGGCAGAGCGTTCATTGGCTTGCATGGCGTTATTGAGTTTTTCTTGCAAATCAAGCTGTGCCATTTTTTGGGCGGTTTGCTCTTTTAAGCTGTCTAGCACATCGGCAGAT
>ERZ1023307.289-NODE-289-length-1404-cov-1.673091_pt1 | contig 1404 bp, 2 predicted proteins | sample MGYA00380475_ERZ1023307 | MGnify/ENA primary metagenome ERZ1023307 (study PRJEB33173, sample SAMEA4830378) | metagenome | study: EMG produced TPA metagenomics assembly of the PRJEB25223 data set... | reverse complement strand
GAAATGGATATTCTGTTATAGTTATATAATGTAAAAATTTATGTTCAATAAGTGTGTACTTTTACGTTAAATAGATAAGTTAATTAAGAATAAATATAGAATCGAAAATGGTGTCATCATTAGTGTTGCCGTTTTCTTTTTGTCTTTTTATTAATATGCTTATGGTATTTAGCTAAAAGCGGATCACATAATTTTTGAGGGGTGAATCTGTTTGGCAGGTCAAGTTGTCCAATATGGAAGACATCGTAAACGTAGAAACTACGCGAGAATTTCAGAAGTATTAGAATTACCAAACTTAATAGAAATTCAAACTAAATCTTACGAGTGGTTCCTAAGAGAAGGTTTAATCGAAATGTTTAGAGACATTTCTCCAATTGAAGATTTTACTGGTAATTTGTCATTAGAGTTTGTGGATTACCGTTTAGGAGAACCAAAATATGATTTAGAAGAATCTAAAAACCGTGACGCTACTTATGCTGCACCTCTTCGTGTAAAAGTGCGTCTAATCATTAAAGAAACAGGAGAAGTTAAAGAACAAGAAGTCTTTATGGGTGATTTCCCATTAATGACTGATACAGGTACGTTCGTTATCAATGGTGCAGAACGTGTAATCGTATCTCAATTAGTTCGTTCACCATCCGTTTATTTCAATGAAAAAATCGACAAAAATGGTCGTGAAAACTATGATGCAACAATTATTCCAAACCGTGGTGCATGGTTAGAATATGAAACAGATGCTAAAGATGTTGTATACGTACGTATTGATAGAACACGTAAACTACCATTAACAGTATTGTTACGTGCATTAGGTTTCTCAAGTGACCAAGAAATTGTTGACCTTTTAGGTGACAATGAATATTTACGTAATACTTTAGAGAAAGACGGCACTGAAAACACTGAACAAGCGTTATTAGAAATCTATGAACGTTTACGTCCAGGTGAACCACCAACTGTTGAAAATGCTAAAAGTCTATTGTATTCACGTTTCTTTGATCCAAAACGCTATGACTTAGCAAGCGTGGGTCGTTATAAAACAAACAAAAAATTACATTTAAAACATCGTTTATTTAATCAAAAATTAGCTGAGCCAATTGTAAATACTGACGAAGTGAATTGTCCAAAGCAACAGCGATTGATAGGCGGAATATTGAGGTAATCATGGATGTACTTGAATCAAATGCAAACAGCGAAGTGTTTGAATTGCATGGTAGCGTTATAGACGAGCCAGTAGAAATTCAATCAATTAAAGTATATGTTCCTAACGATGATGAAGGTCGTACGACAACTGTAATTGGTAATGCTTTCCCTGACTCAGAAGGTAAATGTATTACACCAGCAGATACCAACGCTTAAATGAGTTAATTCTTTAACTTATTAAGTGGTATTGGATATACAGAGGATCTG
>ERZ1023307.267-NODE-267-length-1576-cov-1.476660_pt1 | contig 1576 bp, 1 predicted proteins | sample MGYA00380475_ERZ1023307 | MGnify/ENA primary metagenome ERZ1023307 (study PRJEB33173, sample SAMEA4830378) | metagenome | study: EMG produced TPA metagenomics assembly of the PRJEB25223 data set... | reverse complement strand
TATACAGAAACAGCCGTATTTCAAGACGACATTTTAAATTTCACTAAATTTGCATCTAGTTAATAATTGCATTTATCAAATTTGTCTTATTGATTCAATCTAATTTGTACTTACAAACTAGTTTTAAATTCTAACTTTATCTCTCAGTTCGTTATCAATCATCAGACATAAACCAATGAAGCAATCAGAAAACACTCTAATTTTCTATTAAAAATTTGATTTAATATAAAAAAACAGGCTTACTTCATGTAATTTATGAAATAAACCCGTCAATTTTTGTTAATTATGCTTTGTTATTCTTTTTATTTCTACGTAATAACGCTAAACCTAGAATGCTGAATAATCCGCCGAACAACATACCTTTGTTTGTTGATTCTTCTCCACCTGTTTCAGGTAGTTCAGATTTCTTAGATTGTTTTTGTTTAGTTGGTGCCACTGCTTTAACCTTTTCATTGATTTCAATAACAGGTGTTACTACTTTACCTTGTTCCACTGGTTTAGAAGGTTTTTTAGGTTCTTCTTTAGCAGGTGGTACTGGTTTACCAGGTTCAGCTGGTACCTCTGGTGTTGGTGGTACTGGTGTTTCCGGCTCACTTGGTACTTCTGGTGTTGGTGGTGTTGGCGGCGTTGTATCTTCTTCAATCGTTTGTTGACCTTCATTATGACCACTTACTTGTGGAAGTGTATCTTCTTCAAAGTCAACACTACTGTGTCCACCGAATTGATAATTAGGTTTATCTTTGTTTGTATCTTCTTCAATAATTTCAGTGTGCTTATTGAATCCATGAATATGTGGCACACTATCGAAGTCGATATCAATGATATTACCACCTTGTTCATACTTAGGTTTGTCTTTTTCTGTGTCTTCCTCGAATGACTGATCACCACTTTTTTGGCCACGTTCGTAACCTAATTCACTCTTAATATCAACATGGCTATTTTCTTCGATTTCTTCAATCACACCATAATTACCGTGACCATTTTCAGTTCCTAAACCAGAATGAGAAATATGATGATTGTTTTCAGTAATTTCCTCGATTACTTTCAGTTGTATATTCTTTCGTATCTTCAATTGTTGTATGGTCGCTCACTGCGCCAGTTACAATACCTTTTGTAGACTCTTCGTCAAATTCAACTAAGTTAGACTCAGTAGTAACCTGACCACCACCTGGGTTTGTATCCTCTTCATATTCAACAACATCAGCGTGATGTTTTGAATTTTCATGCGTAGATTCTTCAAAGTCAATTGGATTTGATTCCTCAGAGGACTCAGTGTATCCTCCAACGTGACCCGCTTCGCTATCCACAGCAGTATGGTAATCGATATCAATAGCTGATGAATCCGTTTCTTCTATTGTTTCAATGTATCCATCAACATAACCACCTTCACCATCTATAGCTGTGTGGTAATCAATGTCAAGAGTTGAAGAATCATATTCTTCTTCAACAGTAGTTACTAAATTCTTATCATATTGACCTGTAATAGCTCCAGTTCCATATTCTTCATCAATTGTCATATTATTCGATTCTGTTATTGTTCCATTCGTTCCATCACCTTTTGCTTTGTTACTATATA
>ERZ1023307.228-NODE-228-length-1944-cov-1.596083_pt1 | contig 1944 bp, 2 predicted proteins | sample MGYA00380475_ERZ1023307 | MGnify/ENA primary metagenome ERZ1023307 (study PRJEB33173, sample SAMEA4830378) | metagenome | study: EMG produced TPA metagenomics assembly of the PRJEB25223 data set... | reverse complement strand
CACTTTGAATTCGTCTACGAATCACACAAAGGACATAAGGCAATGAACTAAGTGATTTGTCTATAAAGCGACTCTTCAAAAATTGTTCTACCTGTTTGATTTTGTCTTTTTGATATGCGATATCTTCGAATGTTAAGTTGAGCGCCTTTAAAACTTCACTTTTAGTAATATCATGATTCAACCTTTGATCAATCAACTTAATGAAGAAACGGCAAACGTCAAATTCATCACCAACAATTGCATAACCATGTTTTCGAGAAGACTTAAGTGACAAACCATGATTTTCCAATTGCGCTTGCACATGATTTATATCGTGAATGACAGTATTTTTACTGACTTGTAAATCAATTGAAAAATGGTTTAGAGACATTGCGTTTTCCTTACTAAAAAGCATGAGCATTAAATAATAACGACGTGTTTCTATGCTAAAAATGACATTGTTGCCGTTTAACATTTGCTGCTCCGATACATCTCGCTTGAATAACGTCATGATTTCAGAACTTACAATAAAATTTCCTTGGCTTGTTCTTTCAAGTTTTGGATAACCCTCTTGTTCAAGCCACAAATTGATTTTTTGAATGCGATATCCTAGTTGTCTACGAGACAAACCAAATATCGATTCAAGTTCTTTACCATGAATAGTAGGATTCAATACAATTTCTCTGAGTATTTGCTGATTATCCCCGTTCATGTTCGATCCTCCTTTGAGCATCTGAGCTCAATTTATCATCAATCGTCACACCGATGTACACACTTTGAACACATATTTTCAAAATGAGCATGTACATCATTGTGATGTTTTAACAACATTTCAATTATATCTATATTTTTTGTGATTTTAATCTTTTAAAATAAAGCAATTGAAATTTTTACATATGTTTTTGTGTTTTATGTTTTTTGAAGCATTTTTAACATACATATCTCAATCATTATCAAATTGTCATGACCAATGTAATCCAATACAAAAACCCTAAGGACGCTTATATCAGGCGCCTTAGGGCTAACTGTATCTATTTAATTAAGTATTATTATTCGTAAGTACGTAAGTTATAATCTATCAAGTTCCACACTTCTTCAACAGCAACTGCTGTAGCAAAATAAGCATTGGCAGGCTTACCTGTAACATGATTTAAATCGACAGCCATAGTGCCATAAGTTAGTGGACTTTGATGTTCAATGTCGATATTAACGGGTACCATTGTAAACAATTCTGGTTGTAACAAATACAAAATTGTACAAGCATCATGTATTGGACCACCGTCCATATTAAAGTGAGTCTTGTATGTCTTCTTAAAGAATTGCAATAATTCTACGACGAATTGTGCAACAGAATTATTGATACTTTCAAAGCGTTCAATCACGTGATCGTCGGCTAAAACTTGATGTGTTACATCTAAACCAAACACATTTATAGTAATCCCACTTTCAAAAACACGCTTCGCTGCTTCAGCATCTACCCAAATATTGAATTCTGCTGTAGGCGTCCAATTTCCAAATGTACCACCACCCATCAAAGTAATAGATTCAATATGCTCAGCGATTCTTGGCTCACGAATCAATGCCGTTGCTACATTCGTAAGAGGACCTGTCGCTACAATTGTTACAGGTGTATCACTCGTCATCACTTTGTTTATAATCACATCTGATGCTGGCATTGCAACTGCTTGACGTGATGGTGTCGACGGTAGTTTCGGACCATCTAATCCAGATTCCCCACGTATTTCAGAAGGCGTCCCATAATATCCAATACGTTCAAGGCGTTTGTCGTATTCTTGTCAACTGATTGATTACCTGCGACTGTTGTTACAGCTAATATCTCTAGTGGACTGTCAATTGCCCCCGCTAAAATTAATGCTATTGCATCATCGTGTCCTGGATCACAATCCATAATAATCTTTCTTTTCATTTATATATCCACCTTTCTTAAGTTGTTATCGATAGCTT
>ERZ1023307.224-NODE-224-length-1987-cov-4.291925_pt1 | contig 1987 bp, 3 predicted proteins | sample MGYA00380475_ERZ1023307 | MGnify/ENA primary metagenome ERZ1023307 (study PRJEB33173, sample SAMEA4830378) | metagenome | study: EMG produced TPA metagenomics assembly of the PRJEB25223 data set... | reverse complement strand
GCTAAGCTCGGTGGGTATATCCGTCACAGCAAGTTCTGCGACAGCGACTATGGCAAACGCCGCCTTTACCTCCTTGCTCACCCAAGCAGGCACCACTCTGGTCAATAACAAAGGTGATGTCAATAAAACCCTCAAAGACTTAGGCAAATCACAAACTGCCAAGAACATGGCAAAAGCAGTGCTAACAGCTGGGGTGACTGCCAATCTGGATAAATTCTTAGATCAAACCCTAAAAATAGATACCTCTGCTGCCGCCACCATCGGTGACAAATTCACTCGCGCCTTTGTACAAGGTACAGGGCTTGCTCTGACGGATAGCTTAATCTATGGCGAAAGTCTAGAGGAGTCACTAAAAAGACATCTGACCAATCAACTGGTTGATACCGCCGCCGCTGGTCTATATACTTATGGTGTTAAACCATTAGATATCAATGATGCAGCCTTTATGAGTAATATTACTCATAAACTTGCTGCAGGCTTAACAGGCTGCGTTTCAGCTGCCGCTAAAAAACAAGACTGTCAAGCAGGTGCTGTGGGTAGTATCATCGGTGAGATGGTTGGGGATTGGTTAGTAACAGGAGAGTTAAGACAGCGATTTGAATCTGGTGAGATAAAACCAGGCTCAGATGACTACAATAAAGTATTAAACACCACTCGCCTTACCGCAGGTGCGATCGCCCTACTGTATGACTTTGATGTGGATGTGGTAGTGGGCGGTGCTGGGTCGGATTAGTTGTCGCATTTTTAATGTTGTGTTGGTTTTTCCTTTAGCATATCATGCTGTTGTTAGATAGTGCGTAAGTTCTATTAACACATGAAATTGTAAAACAAGCACTGATGCTAGACAGTGCCGAAAACACAGGCATAAAGCCCGATCAAAGACACCGCAAAGCCGTTTATAATGTGCTAAGACCACTGATTCAACAAGGCTTAGTCATCCAAACAGGGGCAAGCAAGGTAAAAACACGCTATCAGTGGGCAGCAAACACCTAAAAAGCAGCTAAACCCATTAAAAGTAATAAGAAATCAAAGAAAAAGTAGCCAAAGGGCTGCTTTTATTGTGGTTGGTTTTGTGCAGGTGCTACATAATGGCGCATATTTCTTTGAAGAACTTTTTTTGTTATTGTGGATGATTTTGGATGATATTGCTCGGTTTATGGAATTAACCAAACCTGAAAAAGCTTCAATTATAAAGGTTTTTGATCTTTTAATTCGTTATTTTGTTTTAGGATAGTCAAAAAATTTGTTTTATAATTATATGAAAATATTTATTTATTCTCATATTACCTTTGGTAAAAATACTTTTTTTATTAGAAATTTGGTTGCGACTTTCGCCCAATGGATAAGTTAGAATCTACTAATATCTTACATATCAATGTTTAGTTACGCTGCGCGTTATAGATAAAACAAAAGTGTCAATCTAATCACGCAGGTGGGCACTCAATTTCAGAAAAGCATACATAGAAAAAAAGACCACCATTGAGTGATGCTCATGCCATCAATCTTGCAAAAAAAAGCAGTGGCTGATGGATGGTTGCCAAGTAGGCAGGCGCAAATCGAAATGGAGATGAAAAAACAGCAAGAGAAAAACACCATTACCAGTTTTTTATCTGATGATGAACTGTTGGCGAAAGGTGAACCAAATCCTGATGATTATGCGGATTATGCCCAGTATACTAGAGATTTGTTTCGATACAATGGGCTTATAAATCAATTGCACGTTTATAAGTAAGGTGATTTATATGTAAACCCCATCAATTGATTTTCAGATCAATCACACCCAACCAAACAGGCCTTAAATAAGACCTGTTACTGTTTGTATGATGAATCACACCCCATATTCGCCAATGTGATCAGTATGGAACTCTTGCACTTCAAAGTTGTAGACAGTTTCGGTGTAGTTTTATGTTTTAATCCCAAAGTGCTCAGATTTTTTTAGCCCAAGGACTAAAATCAAACCGAGAATAATCCTCTCCAACTTGTGAAA
>ERZ1023307.198-NODE-198-length-2556-cov-4.393842_pt1 | contig 2556 bp, 2 predicted proteins | sample MGYA00380475_ERZ1023307 | MGnify/ENA primary metagenome ERZ1023307 (study PRJEB33173, sample SAMEA4830378) | metagenome | study: EMG produced TPA metagenomics assembly of the PRJEB25223 data set... | reverse complement strand
GAGCCCTTTTTAATGGTGAGACGATGTCAAGTATGGTCAAATCGCGTATCAGCTACATTGCCAGCCACGAAGATGCTAACAATGCCGAGCTGCTGAAGTTATTTAAGTGCTGGGATGTTGATGGCGATGGCAGGCTTACGCGCGTGTTTATCGATCGCCTGACTAAGACTATTAATAGAGTTTTTAGCATCAATACTTCCCAGTATCCTACAAGCCTCACTAAGTCGCTTGATGAGTTCAGAACCAATTTAGAGAATATGAGTAACGCAGCGATTGAGCAGCATAAACGAAATGCCAACAGAATTACATCAAAAGACGACTAAAGATGACACAGATTACATGGACAACCGCCTTACCTGATTGGCAAGAGCGTATCGTTAAAGGCGAGAGCCTTATCCCCTGTAAACCGCTGTTTGCCACGATGAGCGACATTGCCCTGCGTGTGTTTAAAGAGCTGGCGCTGGTTGATGTCATCGGTTGCCCAAAGATGGGGGAGGTAAGTAAAGCGTGGGTATTTGAGTTTGTCTCTGTGATTTTTGGGGCGTATGACCCTAATGCCAAAAAACGCTTGATTAAAGAGTTTTTTCTTTTAATCAGTAAAAAAAACTCAAAATCCACCCTAGCCGCTGGCATCATGCTGACCGCTTTGATTTTAAACGAACGCCAAAGCTGTGAGCTGGTCATCGTCGCCCCAACTAAGGAGGTTGCCAATAACTCATTTTCGCCCATGCAAGACATGATACGGGTGGATAGCGAGCTGTCCGCTCTTTTTAATGTCTCAGCCCATACCAAAACCATCACCCACCGATTTACAGGGGCAAGTTTGAAGGTCATCGCTGCCGAGTCCAACAGTTTGGCAGGAGTCAAGGGGGCGTATGTGCTTGTGGATGAGCTGTGGGTGTTTGGTAAGCGAGCAGGAGCGGCCGCCATGCTCCAAGAAGCCATCGGCGGTCTGGCATCTCGCCCTGAGGGCTTTGTCATCTATTTGTCCACCATGAGTGATGAAGCCCCTGCTGGGATTTTTAAAGAAAAGCTGGATTATGCTCGCTCGGTGCGAGATGGGCAGATTGATGATTTGCGATTTTTGCCTGTGATTTATGAATTTCCGCAGGCTTATATTGACAGTGGCGATTATGTCAAGCCTGAAAATTGGTACATCACCAACCCCAATTTGGGGGCAAGTGTGGACATGGATTATTTGACCGATACGCTAAAACGAGCCAAAGAGTCGCATGACAAAAACACCTTGCAAACTGCCCTTGCCAAGCATTTAAATGTAGAAATTGGCATATCGCTTAGAGCCAACCGCTGGGCAGGAGCGGAGTTTTGGGAGGGGGCAGGGCGAGCGTTTAGCCTTGATGAACTCATTGAAAAAAGTGAGGTCATCACCATGGGCGGTGATGGCGGTGGTCTTGATGACTTGTTAGGCTGTGCGGTCGTTGGACGCTTGCCAACCCCAAAATACATCTACACAGACGATAACAATGTCCGCCATGAAGTCAAACAGTGGTGGGTGTGGGTCAAAGCGTGGTGTCATCCGATTGCCTTAGAGCGACGAAAACAGGACGAACCACGCTATCGTGATTTTGAAACCGATGGCGACCTTGTTATCGTGGATAATGTGGGCGATGATGTTGCCCAATTTGCTGACATTGCCAAAAAAGTCTATGACAGTGGCAAACTTGATAAAATTGGTCTTGACCCTGCTGGGGCAGATGATATTGTCATCGCCCTTGAAAGCATTGGCATACCTAAAGACACGCACATGACAGGCGTGTCGCAAGGCTGGAAGCTGGGCGGTTATCAAAAAGTATGCGAACGCAAAATCGCCAGTGGTGACCTAACGCACGCAAATCAGCCGCTAATGGCGTGGTGCGTAGGTAATGCACGGGTCAAGCTGTCAGGCTCTGGGGTAAGTATGAGTAAATCAGAAAGCGGTAACGGTAAGATTGACCCTGTGATTGCTATGTTAAACGCTGTGGCACTTATGAGCCAAAACCCTGCTCCACCAAAGTCAGCTGATGATGTGGGGGTTTATTTTTAGTAAAAAAACGAACCCGCTCATAGAGTGGGCAGATGAAAAACAGGGCGATGACGGACTGCTGGAACAGCCCACCATCCCCACGACAAACCGAGCTTGTCGCAAGCGAGACCCTGCCACTGTGTACACAGCGTGGCAAGGGTATCACATTTTTAACAAAATTGCGATAGGTAACCCGATGAACTTAATAAAATGTCGCTCTTGTGGGCGGCTGTTAGCCAAAATAGGAAACTTTAACGATTTAGAAATTAAATGTCCACGCTGTAAAGCGTTTAATGTTTTGAGCGTCAAGAACGCCTTATCAGAAGTCCAAAGAGACTCAAGCATAGGTAATCTTGATGAGCGAAGCACATCACAAAGCACCCCTGCCATTTGTGGGGCAAAAACGAATGTTTTTAAAAGAATTTCGCAAAATTTTGGACAAAATACCAAATGATGGCGATGGCTGGACAATCATTGATGTTTTTGGCGGTAGCGGGCTACTTGCTAACAACGCCAAAGCCTACAAGACCAAA
>ERZ1023307.185-NODE-185-length-3005-cov-6.189492_pt1 | contig 3005 bp, 4 predicted proteins | sample MGYA00380475_ERZ1023307 | MGnify/ENA primary metagenome ERZ1023307 (study PRJEB33173, sample SAMEA4830378) | metagenome | study: EMG produced TPA metagenomics assembly of the PRJEB25223 data set... | reverse complement strand
CTGCCTTACCGCTTGATTGTTCAATCTTATCAAAATGCTCTTTTAGATTTCCCAATGCGGTATTAGCACTATCGGCATTTACCTGTATGTCTAAACGATATGTATTTAACATAAATTCACCCAATAAAAAACCGCCCATAAAGGACGGTTGGTTTTTTAAGTTATATAGTGCTATTTAGCTTGTTGATTGGTGCGGATTACTCTAAAGATAGCAATCGGGGTGATACCATAACTGCTTGTATTCCTACCCATTGTTTCTTTGAGCGACTGAGACAATTCCAAGATTACATCACCAAAGCTACCAGTTGTCATATCTATATTCATATCATCATTTGGGATGGCGTCTAACACTCCCAAAACATAATATTCCCCAAACAACACCTTACCATGCTTTAGGTTGATATCGTGTGGATTGCCGACCATTTCTCCACGATTTAAGGTCATCCATACCATGTCTTCACCGACTTTTAGTCTAGCTTCAAGTGCATATGGAATAGCCTTAATTAATTGAACCACTGGCTTGTTTTCCTCAAGCTTTTTCTTTACCGCCTGCCTTTTTCTATCACCATACAATTGCTTGTATTCTTCTTCGGTTGCAAAGTACATTGTTGGCTCAAGTAGATTTTGCAGTGTTTCTATATCTGTAATGCTTAGCACACCGTTTAATAACACCAAATTACCTGCTGAATTCTCACCAAGTTCTCGACTGATAAATCCTAACTCGTCTAGCTTATCAATCATTTCCCTAGGTAATGTTGGTGTCGCATCATAAGTCTTTTCGCTAGATTGATTTTCACCTGTAGCATAGTTCACCTTAGCGTCAATCTTTGCCATAGCATTTACGCCAAAAGCACCCTCGCTCGCTAAGCTGCTATTAAGTGCGTTATTTGCCTTAATGCTAGCCAACGAGCCAAACCCTGTCAGCTGCGCATAAAACGAGCGAATTTTAATGCTGTCAAGATATAAAAAATCAAAGAGAGATTCTGTGGTTGGTAATTCTTGCGCCACGGTTAATCTCCTCTTTTACCTTTTTTTGCTCTTGGTGAAATTTCTCGGTTTCCCTGCTCATTGCTTGGTTTAGGCAACTAAACATATCACGCAAAAGTTGAGCAGAGTGGTGAGTTGCATCTGATTTTTTAGCATTATCTTGCATACACCCATCTCCTTGATGATAACAATACTAAAAGTATCGCTGAAATTATATTATAGCAAGCATGATATGGTTTGAACAATTTGTTTTACTTATCAATAACAAATACCAATGCCCCACTCACCATCTGATGAGCAGGGTTTTAAAACTTGTTTAATTCTTAAGGATAAATCAAGTGAGGACCAGCATAATAATTTAAGCGACCTGGCTCAAACATTGGTCTGCCCTGCGTATTTTGCAAATCCAAAGCTTGAGCAATTTTGGCAATTCTTAAGATGGTATCTTGCCCGTCATGGTACATTTTTTGTGCGACATTCTCATCCATAAATGGCAATCCTTTTAAGCTTTTGATCAGCTTAAGATATTTTCGGATATTAGTTACACTATCTGTCAGTGCAATGTATAGCTGTTCATAGCCATTGTTATCACCGTTATTGTTAAAGCCATAATTGCGGATAAATGACATGGCGGTATCAAAATCACTTGCCAAAAGCTCGCTATATCGTGGAATGTTAAATTTTTGATGTAGCGCGCTATAAATCGTCTGATAATGCCGACGATTTGACTGGCAGCGGCGAGCGACCGCTTGGCTGATTTGAGCTTGTTGTTCGACGCTGATCGTATGGCGATATTGCCCTGTCTTGCGGATAGCAGGCAAGACTTCATCAAATACCCAATTTTGAAACTTCACCGCTTCGGCTTTATTTGAGCGAAAAATCACACGATATAAATTTGGCTCATTGATAAAAGTAACTTGCTTTTTACCGCTTTCATAGCTGATATACATTTTATGTACACCAGCTTCTGATAGATTGAAACGGCTAGGGTTTGCGTTACTTATTGCTAAAATATTAGCCACATCAGGCAGACAAAACCAAATATCACCGCCGTTACGGATAGCAGTGCGAACTTGTTTGGTAGATTCAAAATTAAAGATTGAGATGTTAGACATTTGCTTTTACCTTTTTGATAGATTAAGTTAAAGCCCACATGGGCGACCAACGGCTCAAAACCATAAAGCAAAATGGCGGACTTATTCCCCTTTCGGGTCTTGTATTCGTCGCACCGTCGGTCATAACTTATCAAATAAGGTATGCAAATTCATGCACATCTTAGGTTGTCGGATTAACTTAAGAGACGCACATAAAAATATCACGCTGACGGGGTGATTTCCGTTGCTTTACGGCTTTTGAGACCGTGAACATACTATACAATAAAAAACCCAATCTGTAAAGACTGGGTTTGTGCATTATTTTGGTTGGCAGTTTTTCAGTTGTGGCGAGCCAATGACTTCACCGTCACCTTTACACACCAAGACAATATCTTGTCCTTTTTTAAGTGTTGTTGCGTATTGAGTAAAATCATTATTGCCTTGTGCGCTTACAGTTTGGAATTCATTTTTACCCACTAATTGCACGATCGCCTTATCGCCGACACCGCTGTCAATTCTTGCAACATTGCCTGATACTTCTAGCATTTTGCCTTTGTATTTTTGATCTGCTGCTACTTCATTGTCATCATAATCACTGGCGATCTCAGTGGCTGAAACCATCATCGGCGGCTCAGCAGGTGCTGCTGGTTCCGCTGTGTTGTTTGACGCTGATTGGTTATTATTATCGCCGCCTGACAGCATACCAATGATGATGCCAAGACCAATCAGGGCAATGACCGCAATCAAAATAAATTTAAAAAGCTTTTTCATTCAATAACTCCCTAGTTAATCGGAGTTATAACTTTACAACATTTTTTCTTGTTTGTTAAGATATTTTTTTGAAATAAAGCCCTAAGTTTTCTTAGAGCTTTTGTTATACTCATCAAGCCATAAATCATCAAGCATAAAAATAAGCTCAAACAG
>ERZ1023307.179-NODE-179-length-3449-cov-2.884207_pt1 | contig 3449 bp, 3 predicted proteins | sample MGYA00380475_ERZ1023307 | MGnify/ENA primary metagenome ERZ1023307 (study PRJEB33173, sample SAMEA4830378) | metagenome | study: EMG produced TPA metagenomics assembly of the PRJEB25223 data set... | reverse complement strand
TGTCACTTTGCTTGATATATGAGAATTATTTAACCTTATAAATGAGAAAAAAGCAACGCACTTTAAATAAGATACGTTGCTTTTTCGATTGATGAACACCTATAATTAAACTATTCATCTATTATTTATAATTTTTTGTATATACAATATTTCTAGTTTGTTAAAGAGAATTAAGAAAATAAATCTCGAAAATAATAGAGGGAAAATCAGTTTTTGATATCAAAATTATACATGTCAACGATAATACAAAATATAATACAAAATATAAGATGTTATCAGTATTTATTATGCATTTAGAATATTAAAATTCCTTCATTACACTCTTGGCGGTTTCACTTATCAACTTATCATTTGGCTTATCACTTTTATTGTCTTTATTCGTAAAAATGACTAAAACAATAGGTTCAGATTGGCCCTTAGGATAAACAAAAGCAACATCATTTCTAGAAGCATATGTTATTGCTTGACCACTTTTATCAGCAACCTTATAGTCTTTTGGAACACCGTCTTTAATTAAAGTATCTCCGCTTTTATTATTTAACATTAAATCAAGTAAGAATTTTTTGTTTTCTTTGCTTAATTTTCCATTTGCGATAAGTTTATTTAAAGTCTTGCCGAAAGCAGCAGGCGTTGAAGTATCTTTTTTGCTCTTTGGCGAATAGTAATTTAATTCTATCTCATATCTAACTGGATTTGTTACTTTATCTCCTAGTTCTTTTAGACGTTGTTTAACTTTTTTGATTCCACCGATTTCTTTTATAATTTTATTGTTTGCTGTATTATCACTATATGTCATGTCTTTTCCTACATATTTTTCTAAAATAGGAGAATAAGCAACTATATCATCTTTGTTAATATGTACTTTTTTATTTAACTTATTATAAGGTACTTGTTCTAACAAAATAGCACTATTTATCGCTTTTGAAGTCGAAGCATAGGCAAATCTCTTATCTGAATTAAATTTTACTTCCTTACCACTTTTAGTATCTAAAGCATAAACACCAATATGAGCATTATATTTTTTTTCTAAATCATTTAACTCTTTGGCATGTGAACTGTTTGAATTACATGCACTTAAAACTAAAGCCATTACAATTAAAAATATTAACTTTTTCAAAATAAACCCTCCGATATTACAGTTGTAATTTTTACAAAACAATAATATTACAATTGTAATATTGATGTCAATTGTTTATTATAAATATTTGAAAGAAGGTGTCAAAATGGCTAAATTACTAATAATGAGTGTAGTAAGCTTTTGTTTTATATTTCTATTGTTAGTATTTTTTAGGTACATATTAAAACGCTATTTTAATTATAGTTTAAATTATAAAGTTTGGTATCTAACTGTGCTTGCTGGATTAATTCCTTTTATCCCAATTAAATTCTCTTTTATAAAATTTAATAATGTGAATAATCAAGCGCCCACAGTTGAAAGTAAGTCACACGACTTGAACCATAACATAAATACCACCAAACCTATTCAAGAGTTCGCAACAGATATCCATAAGTTTAATTGGGATTCAATTGATAATATCTGCACAGTTATTTGGATAGTTTTAGTTATTATTTTAAGTTTTAAATTTTTGAAAGCCTTATTATATCTTAAATATTTAAAGAAACAGTCACTTTATCTAAACGAAAATGAAAAAAATAAAATAGATACGATACTTTTCAACCATCAATATAAAAAAAATATTGTGATTCGAAAAGCAGAGGCTATTCAATCTCCAATAACTTTTTGGTATGGGAAATATATTATTTTGATTCCTAGTTCATATTTTAAAAGTGTAATTGATAAAAGACTAAAATATATAATACTGCATGAATATGCTCATGCTAAAAATAGAGATACTTTACATTTAATTATCTTTAATATCTTCTCTATTATTATGATTTACAATCCATTAGTACATATTGTAAAAAGAAAGATAATTCATGACAATGAAGTAGAAGCCGATAGATTTGTCCTTAATAATATTAACAAAAATGAATTTAAAACTTATGCGGAATCTATTATGGACTCCGTATTAAAAACCTCATTTTTCAACAAAAATATATTAAGCCATTCATTTAATGGTAAAAAATCATTACTCAAAAATAGATTAATTAATATAAAAGAAGCCGATCTGAAAAAGCAGTCAAAATTAATTCTAATTTTTATTTGTATTTTTACTTTTTTTATCATGATAATTCAAAGCCAGTTTTTAATGGGGCAATCCTTAACTGATTATAATTATAAAAAGCCCTTACAAAGCGATTACCAAATTTTAGATGAAAGTAAAAATTTTGGTTCAAATAGTGGATCTTTCGTTATGTACAGCATGAAGAAAGACAAATACTATATTTATAATGAAAAAGAAAGTAGAAAAAGATATTCTCCTGATTCAACTTACAAAATTTATTTAGCACTGTTTGGACTTGACCGTCATATTATAAGTGATAAAAATTCACGTATGTCATGGAATCATAAACATTATCTTTTCGAGTCTTGGAATAAGGAACAAGATTTAAATACAGCAATGCAAAATTCAGTTAATTGGTACTTCGAACGTATTAGTAATCAAATACCAAAGAACTATACTGCGGCTCAACTCAAGCAATTAAATTATGGTAATAAAAATTTGGGAAGTTATAAAAGCTATTGGATGGAAGATAGTTTGAAAATATCTAATCTTGAACAAGTAATAGTTTTTAAAAATATGATGGAACAAAATAACCATTTTAGTAAAAAAGCAAAGAATCAATTATCTTCTTCATTATTGATTAAGAAAAATGAAAAGTATGAACTGTATGGGAAAACAGGTACAGGTATAGTAAACGGGAAGTATAATAATGGGTGGTTTGTAGGTTACGTAATTACAAATCATGATAAGTATTATTTTGCTACACATTTATCAGATGGAAAGCCATCTGGGAAAAATGCTGAATTAATCAGTGAAAAAATATTAAAAGAAATGGGTGTTTTAAATGGCCAATAAGCAAGTTGAAATATCTATGGCTGAATGGGATGTTATGAATATAATATGGGGTAAAAAATCAGTATCAGCTAATGAAATTGTAGTTGAAATTCAAAAATATAAAGAAGTTAGTGATAAAACGATTAGAACATTAATCACAAGACTATATAAAAAAGAGATTATAAAACGATACAAATCAGAAAATATTTATTTTTACTCATCAAAAATAAAAGAAAACGATATTAAAATGAAAACTGCTAAAACCTTTCTTAATCAACTGTATGGAGGGGATATGAAAAGTTTAGTGCTGAATTTTGCGAAAAATGAAGAATTAAATAACAAAGAAATTGAAGAATTGCGAGACATTTTAAATGATATTAGTAAAAAGTAATTAGAGATAGGGTTCAAACATAATACATATATAAATTATGTTTGAACCCTATTAAATTAGATTTTTTATGAGATTAGTACATATAACAAAAGGAGCCC
>ERZ1023307.161-NODE-161-length-4352-cov-5.444962_pt1 | contig 4352 bp, 4 predicted proteins | sample MGYA00380475_ERZ1023307 | MGnify/ENA primary metagenome ERZ1023307 (study PRJEB33173, sample SAMEA4830378) | metagenome | study: EMG produced TPA metagenomics assembly of the PRJEB25223 data set... | reverse complement strand
AAGACCTTTGAATTTTATTGCTGAATTATGAATTTGGCAATAAGGCAGAAATAATAGTGAATAATAACACAGATATTTGGCTAAAGAAAGATGGGGATAGTTTTAAGATAGCGTGGTTTTTTTATATAAATATATAAGTTTATAAATATTAAATTATGAAAGTAAGTTGATTTTTGATGTTTTTGTACAGACACCAGTTTATAAAGTTTGTGTCCCCCCAGGCTGTCGCAGCCGCCAAGACCTCTCAAAAAAAATCAATTAATAATCTAGGATATATTCTTGATTTTGCCCCAAAATGATTTTACAATGTAATTAAATTTATGTGCAATGCGAGCCTAAATTATGACAATGACCAATTTGAATATTCGCATTGATGACGATTTAAAGTACCAAGCAAAGGTGATTCTGGACGGTTATGGCATTTCACCAAGCCAAGCGGTCAAAATGCTGTTCTTGGAATTGGTGGCAACTTGCAAATTTCCCCTAAGCTTAAGCTATCAAGCTGACTACCAACCAAATGCTAAGACCATTTCTGCAATGCATGAACTGGACAATGGTGGTGGTACGCTATACGCCAATCTTGATGAATTTTTGGCGGAGCATGGCGATGTTGCAAATCAAGCCTAGTAAAACTTTGATCGTGATGTTCGCAAGATTAAGCTGACAACAAACTTGGTAGAGGTTTTGGCTTGCCTTAGTCGCAGTGAAGCTTTGCCTGCTAAATACAAGGACCATGCACTAACTGGCAATTGGCAAGGTTGGTGTGATTGTCATGTTGCCAATGACTTAGTTTTGATTTATAAGATTGATGATGGGATTTTGCATTTGGCTCGATTAAATTCCCATTCAGAAGTTTTTGGCTAAAAGAATTTTCAAACATCAACAAAGGGGGTGAGTATGACTACCACAACCGACCGGCTCGATCGTCTAGTGAACGAACTTTTTCGCAAATTTGAAGAAATGTGCAAACAGCGATTTGAGCAAGAAACCCACAAATCTCAGACAGATGACACCGCAGATTGGCAACAGAAATACTATCAAGAACAAGTGGCTTATTATGAGAAACTAGCCCAAGAACGAAAAGAACGAGAAAAAGAATGGGAAGAAAAGTCGGCTGCACTTGAAAGAGAAGCCAGATGGTATCCTTGGGTTGCCTGTTCCATCATCTTGTTTGCAGTAGTTGCTTTGATTGTGAAGCACTTTTTCTAACTTAATCTTACCTTAAGCAAAAATCCACCCTTGGCGGTGGATTTTTGTATTATCTGTCAAATATGCAAAGCACAATAAACCACTTCGCCATCGTCTTGTTCTTTAAAACCCTTGCTGACCAACTTAACCGAGTTGAAGGTTTTACCCTCGTCAGAGGTTGCCATAACAATCAAATCTTGATTTTTAAAACTTTTTAACTCCTCAATAAGCGTTTGGATGGTTTTTTCGATCTTCCCGCTCAATGATTTCTTGGCTCATGGTTTAATCTCTAATTCTGTTTAAATTTACATCATAAGTTCCAAGGTGTGTACTTTTTTGAACCAAGTCTTACCACCGACAAAGCCACTTTCTAGACTTCATTAAAGTATTTTTCGCAAAAAATTATAAACATTATCATGCAAGCATATCAAACAAGTTTGTTTGTCAAAATATAAATCTATTCACTAGGGGTGGAATCAAAGTGGTATTTACGGCATGACCGTCATTAATTCTACACTGTCGAACAGCGTGAAGTATGTGAACAGCATTAGTGATTTAGCACCGATTTTTCGCACAAAACACACGAAGCAAAAGATTGAGTTAACCAAGATTTTTGCCAGCTTATTAACAATATAATCTTTTATAAGTTTATAAATATAAAGATAAATATTTGTAAACTTAAATATTTTAATATTTTTTAATATTTCAATATTTTTATACTTATTAAATTATTAAGGTGACTTATATGGCAATGCAAGGGAAATTTACTCGAGACAACAAGCAACATCAAGATTTTTCAGAATCATTGGCCGTCAGTGAAAAAACTTTGGCAGAAAGAAAGGCGGTGATTGCTCATTTGGATGCTTCCTTAGCACAGCGACTTAAAGTTGCAGCAGCCAGCCATGGCGTACCGATGCGCGTCATTATCGAAGAAGCCTTAATGACTCACTTAGATAATGCAAAGTGAGTCATCTTCCACTCCATTACAAAAAATAATATGACTTAAAACTCAATGCTGGCACTCACACCCACGACGGTTTCTTTCTTCATAAATTCAGGCGTCTTAATTCCTTTTCCAATGAATATATCCAAATGAGCTGTGGTTGGTGTGTTATTTAGATAAGTATTTGATTCTTTGAAATGAGTCAAGCCATTTTGTGTTTCTTGAATTCTTGGATCTTGACTGCCTTGAAAATAATACCTCATACCAACCGCTCCAGCCAAGATATGGCGTTGATTATTAAGAGTGTTTTTTCCATAGGCATAGCCTTGATCAATACTTGCATACAACTGGGCGCTGTTTGCATTTGTACTAAAGTGCTGATTAAGATTCTGTAATGGCAATTGCCAAGCAAGTTCTTGGGATAGGCTAAAGCCATGTTCTCCTGATAAATAATTTCCCTCTTTAATGCCTTTAATGCTGTATCTGCCACCCAAATAGAATAAATCAGATGGTACAGGAAGTTGTTTGGCATATTGGGCTTGTAATCTAGCAGTATAAGTGAGAGGAATGGATGTGTAAATGGGTTTATTTGCTGTTGCTTTATCTTGCGCTTGTTCAGTATCATTTGGGTTGTTTAACACAAATGGCTTTTGGAAACTGGTGTATAGTGACCAAATTGGTGCTTTTGCAAAACCCTCACTGGGTAGTTGTCGCCCAAAAGCATCATAAATATGCTCTTCAGGTGCAGGCTTTGCTTTTAGCGCCCCTGTTCCTTGCTGATAATCCAAGTTGGCATACAAATAACCACCTTGGTGAAGATGATGCTGATGAGTGATGCCAATGTTATATCCTGTTGTGCGGCGGTTTTGCACTTCAAGATTAACATCATCAATATAATTACTGCTTCGTTTGTGATTAACCTTTATATAACCTTCAGTCTTTTGATTGCCATCACGGTGCAATAAACGAGACAATCCAATTGAGCTTGTCTTGCTGGTGCCATGATAAGTCAAGGGCGCATGAAGCCCTTCAAGAAATTGCTGGTATTGGTGGTGGCTGTGTGTGGCAGAAAATTTATACAATCCATAAGGAATAGTCAAGGAAGCGTGATAATTAACCTGCCTATCCTTGCCCACCTGAACCCCAAGATCATTTTGGGCAGCGTCAATCAGGCGCGCCAATGGATAGTTGGCAGAAAGATTCCATTCATCGTTAAGATGCATGAGGTTGTTAGCACGAACATTAGCAGAAATCAGATAATTGCCATAATCTTTGGATAAACTGTTATCAATATTAATGCCAAATACAGCGCTTTGACTGCGGTCCATCCTAATGAGTAAATCACTAAAACCAAGGTTTGTGGTGTTAATGTCAATATCATTGGCGACATTACTGGAGCTGCTTGGTATAATCTGCGCGGTTGCCGTTGGATCGATGCGTTTTAAATTATCTAGACCTTGTTCTAAATATGACAGACGAAAGGCTTGATTGAACTTAAGAGGAATGGCGGCTTTGACATAAGTTGGCGTTCTGCTAGCATCGGCCAATATCACCTTTTTCACCTTGCCAGCATGGACTGTTAAAGTGAGTTTTTTAGTTGCTAAATCCTGCTCTTCAATGCTAATACTGCTAGTTAAATAACCACGCTTTAGTAATTCATTATGGGCAATATCTACAATTAAAGATAGGTTGTGATTGTTGATGCAGTGATTAAGAGCATATGTTGGCTTTGTCCAGTCCAACAGGGGCGATAGCAAGAAGCTGCGTAAATTGCTCGGCGTCATACCTAGAATATGTTTATCTTCTCCACCCTCAATCACAAAGTCAATCTCATCAACCAAAAAACATGAATCGCCATTCTTGTCATCTTGCCAATTTGGCTGGTTGATATTGGTTTGATTGATATCGACACCCATGTCGTCATCTGTTGCTGCCAAATCTTGTCTTGCTAAATGTGCAAGAGCCGCCTGACGACGATCATCGGTTATTGCAGAAAGATTTGCTTTGGTTGGGTCTGGTGCAATCTGAGCTTTGGCCACAGAAAAGATGGAGAAGCCAGTAAAAGATAAAAGAGTTACAGCAAAAGGTATAAAACGCATGGGTTTGTCCTGTCCTTGACTTATGAGTGACATAGGAAGCAATATTTTTGTAACATTATAGAAAGATGTTGTCATCATATCAGAAAATATTTATACTTACCAAATTATTTTAACGCATATAC
>ERZ1023307.133-NODE-133-length-7155-cov-7.544930_pt1 | contig 7155 bp, 9 predicted proteins | sample MGYA00380475_ERZ1023307 | MGnify/ENA primary metagenome ERZ1023307 (study PRJEB33173, sample SAMEA4830378) | metagenome | study: EMG produced TPA metagenomics assembly of the PRJEB25223 data set... | reverse complement strand
AAAGATGATAACACAGCGATTTTAAACATAACGGCGAAATTAATTATGCGAAGTATAAGCAATCATTGATTGTTTACAATTTGTAAATGTTCTAAGCATTTATCAGGTTCTAAATTCAAATCTTGATAAGCCCTATTTTTTGATAAACATTCACCAGTGTCATGATTATAAATCACTATCGCAGGTTTATTATCAAAAGATGACACATAATTCACAGAATAAGAATCAGGTATAGTAGGAACATACGGCACGCTTGGAACATAAGGCGCAGGATTATAAGACGGATAATTTTCTAAATCAGTATTTGTAAATTTTACCTGTTCATCCTTTTTTTTATCATCATCTTTTAATTGATTATCTATTTCAGAAACTCTATCTTGAACTTCCAAATCATCTTCTAAATAAAGATCAGATTTATCAGATTGATCAGATAAATCAGTTTGTTCACTATTAACAGTAGTTTCAGAAACAACAGCATTTACAGCTTCATCAATACCAGTAACATCAGGAACACCAGCCTTGGCATAAAAATCTAGCCCTTGCGATACAAAGAAAAAGAGAATAATAACTATAAAAGCAAATGTAATCAAAGATGATACAAGCTTTTTGCTTACCCTAGCTTGACCGTCAGTAACCTGACTAGTACTTTTATAGTAATCAAACATAGCAGGATTTAAACGCCATACTTGCATATCATCAGCATCTTTAAAAGCCGTTTTTGTCAATGATTTTTGTACATAAGACCACCAATAGACAGTTACATTTTTCTTTTTTCGTGGTCTGTATAAATGAACATGTTCCCCTACATTTTCTAATACATAATCATTCAAAAGCTTAACAGATTGAGTAATAAACCAAATGTCAATCCCATAGTGCCTGTGAGTTGACAAATCTTTGCCAATTTTATTATTAGCTGAACGATTCTCTTTCATAAAAGCGTCAATATATTGACATTCATCAATAATAACAAGCTTAGGCGGTTGATTTGGATCTTTATCAGTATTTAAAGTACGCCAATCACAATCAGGGGGCAAGGGACGCACGCCACAAATTCTAAGACCTTCTATGTTCGTGTAGAACTCTTTATAAAACCCCCTTTCCGCTTCTCTAATTAACCATTCAACAACTAAACAAGTTTTTCCGCTACCTGGCGTAGCTGTTATCAATCTAATCATCTTTTTATCGCTCTTATAGAAGCCCCAAAAGTTTTAATATAAACACTAGCTATATAGGCACCAATGATAATACTAACCGCTTTATCAATGCCAGCTAAGCCAAGAAGGCCACTAAAAGCCCCAAGATTCCCGAACTGCTGAAGAGTTTTAGCCTTATAGTAATCAACAAATGTATTAAGACCAGATATAGTAACCAATCCAAATCCTGCACCCATCATAACACGCCCAAAAAAATTCTTACTAATATTTTTTCCAGCCGTTAAAATTAGAGAAAAAAGACTCTTAAACATAATCAACCCCTTATAGCATTAGCAACAATCCCCATAGCCGCTAAATATGCCAATGCTAAAATTGCAGGTCTAACAGTTTTAGCAAAATCACAAAGCGGCTGTAAATTAAATTCAAGCGGAACAGCAACAGCACCCACATCAATACTAAATTTAACAGCTGCAGGACAGGAACCGCCATAATTCAAATAATCTTGATCAAATTCCATTGCAGTTTTATCAACTTCTAAAATATCAACATTATAAGTATCAATGTCATCCCTTTCATCACCTATAAATTTTCCAGTTTTAGGATCAACTTCTTTCTTACGCAAATAATCAGCTAGAGTACATATAGTAGAGGCCCAATCGCAGAAATTAGGGAACTGTACATTCATACCGCCAGGGTTTGGGCTTGTACCAGGACTTGGCACAGGTTGTTCATTAGGTCTAGGACTTGGGCTTGTACTTGGACTTGGGCTTGTACTAGGCGAAGTATCAGGGCTTGTACCAGGACTTGGCACAGGTTGTTCATTAGGTCTAGGACTTGGGCTTGTACTTGGACTTGGGCTTGTACTAGGCGAAGTATCAGGAATTGGCGCAGGCAAAATAACATTATCGCTATCAGACTTTACAACTGGCGCAGTGCCTGGCTGAAACTTAACAGAAGTAGCAGGCTTTGCGACATTATCAAGTGCGTCGTCATACAAACCAGCAGATACATCATATTCAGCCGCCCTTCTAAACAAATCCCTAGATGGCTTATGATGAGCTAATCTATTTGAAACATTATTAACAAGCTTTTCTTTCGGAATTAAAGCCTCTCTATCATCGTATTTACGAATAATTCTATTAAAAGATTTATATCCTAAACGAATGTTTCCGTCATAAACATTACATGTAGCAACATAATCGCCGCTATTATCCATAATTAATCTAATAGTATTATTACGAATAATAAAAGGATAATAAAAATCAGCCATTAGATTACATAAAAAATCTTTAGAAGCTTTGGGATCAGTAAAATAATATCTATCATAAACACTATAACCATAACTAAAATAATATAATTGCAAATCTGAATCTTTTTCCTTAGCTCTTAATAAATAATTAACTTCATCAAAATCAAACAATTCATAACCATCAGGCGCAGTTGTAGAAATTAAATACGGTAACCAACTGAAAAACCCAAGCCCTTTTGAAATCGCAGACGCTAAGAAAGAAGTTATCCGCTTTGTCCAAGATTTTTCAACAGTACTTAACGCAACATGAGCAAGTTTATCACCCTTTTGAGCAACAACTTCAATATTTTTCGTAGATTTGTTATAAGCTGTTTGTTTAACTTCCCAGCCGCCAGGGGATTTAAGCTTTGAAGCTTTCGCACGCTCATCAGCAGAAACAATATCAACTTGGTCAGTAATAATATCTTTTTCATGTAAATAACTAGCAGAAGCAAAATTTAAAGATAAAAAAGAAATACTGACAACTAAAAATAGTTTTCTCATATTAAATTCCAAGTATCTAAATTGGGGGCTACACCCCCAAACCCCCGTAAAACCCAAAATTTGAAAGATTTCAGCAAAGCTGATAATCTTTCTAATTTTGCGTTTGTGAGAAAATAAAAATCAAATATTTGGCAAGTTAGCTAATAAAGTTGAACGGAAGTTATTAAATTCATCAATAGATAATTTATAAACTGGTTCATTTTGATTAACAGACTTTTCAGTATCAATAATTGTAGGTTGTAAAAATATGACTAGATTTGATTTTTTCGCAGAATCCAAATCAGCTTTAAAAGCTTTCCCAAGAAAAGGTAATTTTGATAGCTTTGGAACGCCCTGCACTGTTGTCGTTGTTTCATCACGCATAAGCCCACCAAGTACGATAACTTCACCATTCCCAGATAGAATATTAGTATCTATAACACTTTTATTAGTTACAACGCCATCATTTGTAGTATTAACAACATTACTAACTTCTTGATAAACCTTCATATTTATTCTATTATCATCTGTGATTTGTGGAGTAACTTTTAAAGATATGCCGACATCAAGACGGCTTATTGTCTTAAACGGTTCACCATTTCTATCCAGTTGAGAGCCAGTGATAACAGGGATATTTTGACCAATTAAAATAGAAGCAGCTTCATTATCAAGAGAAAGCACAGAAGGCATAGACAACAAATTGGCGTTTGAAGTATGTTCTAAAGCATGTAAAACAGCACCATAAAATTTATTACCATCATTTTTTTTATAGCCAAATAACGCACCAAGAACAGATAAACTTTTATTACCAGCTAAAGCATTTGTCAAAGAAACAGCAGGATTAAAATTAACAACACCATATCCAGCTCCATTCCCAGCCGCCCACTGTACACCTAAATTTTTAGTATCAGTATCCGATAACTCTAAAATGACAGCTTGAATTAAAATTTGTTTTTTATTGACATCAAGCGATTTAATAATCTGTGCAAAATCAAAAGCATTATCATTACGAACAATAACAGCATTTGACGATATATCAGCGACAGCAACAGAATCAGAAATACTTAAAGAATTAAGCATTTGTGAAACTTGTTCAGCTTTTGCATAATGCAATTTATGATAAGTAACATTACCAACCCCCTTACTTACTGTATATAAATCACCATCTTTTACTACATTTATGTTATGCAATCTCAACGCTGAAATGTAATAATCAATAAGAGTATCAGGAGATACAGCTTGGCGGATATTCAAGCTAATTTGAGTATCAGAAACATTATCAGCAATGACAAAATTTTTCTTTGTGATTTTTGAAATCTCTTTTGTAAAGCTTTTTAAATCAACCTTTTCAACTTCAACGACCCAAGAATCAGAATGAGCGCTTACTGGCAAAAGGAAAAGCATAAGAGATACAAACAAAGCTTTCATAGATTAATCCCTAAAAAGAATGTAAAAAGCTATTGTTACAATAACTAAAAAATAAACAACCATAGCAATAACCGATTTTTAAAAAAGGGTAAGGCAAAACGCCCCACCCTTTTTATTTCAAGATTTGATAGCTTATTAGCGTTGAGCAACACGAGTAAGCAAAGACCAAACCCAAGACAAAGCAGCAGGTGCCATCTTAGCAGCTCCAAGCGCACCAACAGCAGCTAAAGCATAGCCAAGCTGAGTAGTTGCCGCTTCCATGCTGATTGTACCGTTTGCAAATGCACTAGTAGAAGCAACAGCCAGACCAGAAACAGCAGTAAAATTTACTGCTTTTTGATAAGTAAGCTTTTTCATAATTTATTCCTATCTGAAAGCTTGTTTAGATAAAAGACGCCAAACCCAAGCAGTAGCAAAGATAATAGCTGTCCAAGAAAGCAAAACATTAGCTTGTTCAAAACTAAGATTTGCAAAATCAGAAAATAAATTATTAGCAGATGATGAATGATTTAAATCTATCTCTTGCCATAAAACACAGTGGTTTTTTATGATTTTAGAGAACCCAACACACGCATAATATTTCATTTTCTATTTAGTTTGTTGATTCTGGAATGTAACTTTATTAGCTACAAATTCAGCAGATTTACCATTTGATTTAAACTCACCCTCCAAAATGCAAGGATAAGTTTTACCAGCTTCAACAAAACCAAATTGCTTTTCTAATTCTGTATGCGAAACTTCATATTTGAAAGATTGAGATACAGAACCAAAACCCGATTTATTCTCTAAAAGAACATTTAATTTAATGTAATCAAATTTACTACCTTCATCAGTAGTAAAATTAACAGCAGACGCACCAATAAGATTTACTGACATAGTGATCATAAAAAATCCTTAATTAAGCTACTAGGGGAAGTTGATATTTCGAAACTGGAACAACATAATCTGATGGCGATTGACAATCAAAATTAATATTGCACATTTGAACAAACGGAATAATATTCATTTGTTCATTATGAATATTTTGTAAGTGAGCTTTTGAAATGCCACAATCAACCAAAGTTTTCACATTCTTATAAAAAACGCTCTTTTGTGAAGTATTAGCATTTTCAGTACCACAAAATTGAAGCTTAACTTTTTCATAGCCATCACTTTTGATAGCTTTATAAAAGTTGTAGGCATTAAAAGCTTTTGTATAGCTAATGTTTCCAGCTCTTGTAACAGTAAAAAGCTTAGACTTCAAAAGCTCAAGCACACTATCATCATTAGATAAAATCACTTTTTCCCCATTAAGAGCTTCAAAAATCGGATTAAAAGCTAACTTCCAAAAATCTTGTAATAATTTTGGGCGCTCATTTTGAAGTTTAATCAGCTCAAAAAGATTTGACGGATAACCATTTTTTGTAAGATAAGTTTTGCAGATTCTTGCTTCAAAGCGTAATTTTGCATTTGCAAAATCTTTTACTTTTGAAATAGCATTTAATTTATTCAAAGCTTGAACATCTGTGCCAGCTTGTTTTTTAAGCTTTTTAATCTGTTGTTCTACTTCGTCATGTTTACCGTAAACTTTACGCCCAATGTAGCGACTGTTTTGAACGCCCCAGCGCACATAATTTTGATAGCGTAAATTTTGTGATTTAGCATGACCGCTAGACACATTAGAAAGATATTCAAGAACTTTGGGCACTAAAGACTGATTTGGAAGTGTTGCCATATATGTTGTATCAATATGCAGAACTTCAGTTTTTGAAAAATCAAGATATGAACACAATTCAGGCAATGCTTCAGTAACTAAACCGAGCATTTCAATAGCCCCTAATTCAATCGATTCAAAACCAAAAATATTATGACCTTGTAACAACTTGAGCGGACTAGCTTTTAACTCAAGATACGGCAAACAATTAATACCCTTATCATAAAATTTAATCGCCATATCGCTAAAATCTGTGCCAAGCGTATCATAAGGTGCATATAAATCATGTGCTTTAACTTTACCATTTTCATCATCATATTTAACGATACGAGCAGCACAATTAAGACCAAGCGACAAAATATCACCTTCAAAATAAAAGTTGCCCTTTCCACGCTCAACGACATAAGTCGAATAAACTGGAACTGATAAACGCAAATGATCAAGCATGATTTTATACATGTAAACAAATAACATTGAGATGATTTTAACACATGTAAACAAATAACACAAATATAAATAACTTGTATTCATGCAATAATATAATTTGTTTGCATAAAAAAAGGTGCATGTATGACGCAGAATGTAAGACTTAATAAGAAAGAACAAGAAATATTAAGAAAAAAAAGTATAGAAATTAATCAACAGCTAATCAAAAAAGGAATAGAACCCCTAAGAGATAGCCAAATTATTCATATAATTTTAGAAAAAGGATTGGAAAGATTAGAAGTTAGCGAAAAAGGAGAAATAACATTATTTTGAATTTGCACGGAATGTAAAAAGTGTAATATTTTACACCTAGGCACACCATTAGAAACGGTGTGCGTGTGTGTCGCTGTCGTTAGCACCGCCCAGCCGCCCACACACGCACATCATTTCATAAAAGAAATGTGATTACTATGTAATTATATTGCTTATACTTCGCATAATATGCGCTATATTAAAAATCGCTGTGTTAAAAGATGATAACACAGCGATTTTAAACATAACGGCGAAATTAATTATGCGAAGTAGTAAATAAGTAGATAATAAGCAATCAAGCCAAAAACCAATCTGTTTTTTGGCTTGATTTTGGCAGCGGCTCGCAGTTTATTGAGTTGTCAGATTTGCCC
>ERZ1023307.131-NODE-131-length-7329-cov-119.947209_pt1 | contig 7329 bp, 8 predicted proteins | sample MGYA00380475_ERZ1023307 | MGnify/ENA primary metagenome ERZ1023307 (study PRJEB33173, sample SAMEA4830378) | metagenome | study: EMG produced TPA metagenomics assembly of the PRJEB25223 data set... | reverse complement strand
CGACTTGTGATTTGCGCTGGGTCGAAAATAAGGCCATCAGATTCCACATGGCGTTCTGATAAGGGTTTAGCATACAATTCACGTAAAAGGCTTGAAATGTTTTCCCCTTGATTTTGATGATAAGTTGGAGTGACAGTCAGATTGTGGTTCTCTGACAATCTTGGTTGAGCTGGATTTGCATTATAACTAGAACTTGAAGAAGGACGAGATCCCTGCTTCCCATTCCAATAGGCTTCTGCAGCAGCTAACTCGCTAGCTGATAACTCATTCTTAGGAATGTAATGGTAATGGTCGCCGTGAGGAACGATATAAGCATCACCCGTGTCCTCAATGATATCAGATGCATTGAAGATATACCCATCATCCGTTGTATAACGTCCTTGGGCTCTGGCTGCAGCAACAGCATTATCTGCTCTTGAGTTATGATTATGACTGCGTTCCTGCTTCTGACGTTTAATCTCTTCTTTTGTCCGAATATTATCCGCATGAGCTGCATCCTTAAGGTAAACATAGTATTTACCGTTTACCTTAATGACATAACCACCCTTGATTTCATTGACAATGTCTGAATCCTTCAACTGATAATTCGGATCTTTCATGAGGAGCTCTTCACTGATGATGGCATCATAAGGAACCTTGCCATTATAGTAATGATAATGGTCTCCATGAGAGGTCACATAACCTTGATCCGTAATCTTGATAACAATTTGTTCGGCGTTGATCCCCTCCCTCTTACTGACTTCATCTGGTGTCAAGTTTTCTGCCTTTTGACCAGCCTGATCACCATCTATATAAGCAACTCGATTAGACTCTTTCTTATCCTGACCAGCTTGGTAACGTCCAAGCTCATAGGAACAAACACTTAGGGCAAGGACTGCCACTGAACCTGCTAGATATTTTTTATTAATTTTCATTCTTTCCTCACTTTAATTCTTCTGCTAGAATACTCATATTTTCTTCAAGATTTTCTAAATAGGTCTTGTCATTTTGTGGGTCTGACTCTAAAGGATTCAGAGTTTTAAGACCCACACCTGTTGATTTGACAAGAGTTTCAGCTACTTTTGAAGAAGCATTACTTTCTGTAAAAATCGTTTTAACCTTATAGGTCTTAACAAATTCCTGAATTTCTGTTAGTTGTCGTGGACTTGGTTCTTGTTCAGGAGAGATACCTGCAATACCAAGTTGATTAAGCCCAAATCTCTTCGCTAGATAAGAAAAGGCTGTATGTTGTGTTACAAATGTTTTCTGAGTCGCTTTTTCAAATTTTGGTTGGAATTTCTTAGTCAATTCCTGAGCTTTTTTGATAAAGGCTTGCGCATTTTTTTGATAAGTCTCTTTATGCTCACTATCCACCTCTGAAAGTTTATCAGCGATAATTTGGGCTTCTTCTCCAGCTTTTTCAGGATCTAGCCATGTGTGAGGGTCATAGAGCGTTTTTTCATCAACTCCATCCCCTGCTTCCACATCCTCTAGTCCAGGGACACGTTCCAAGGTCATTCCCTCAGAAGCCTCTAAGACCTTCACTTTGGATTTTTTTAGATTTGGATCCAGACTTCCTGCCCAAGATTCGAGTGTATGAGAATGGTAAACAAAGACATCTGCATCATAGATGGCTGCGATATCATTTGCCGAAGGTTCAAAGGAGTGAATACCACTACTTGACTGAATCATCCGAACATCATTCAAGTCACCAGATACTTCCTTAACCATAGCGTAGATAGGATAAAAACTGGTCACAATTTTCATCCCCTTTCCTGTCTGACTTTCCTTTTGACCACAAGCCCCCAAGCACAAAAGAAAGACACTTAACAGGACTAAAAATAAATTTTGTTTCTTCATGAACAACTCCTTAACCATTTAATTAACTAGTAAATATTCTACTCCTGAAAATTTAATCTGTCAAGATATTTTTAGAAAAAATTTGAAATTTCTTTCACATATAAAAATCTGCTGAGTGTCAACAACTCAATAGACTTTCACTTTATTCTTCTATGGTAGAATGCTTATAGCCATAAGTGAAGTAAATAATACTTCCTACTAACAACGCAACTAGGAAAGCAATCCAGGTATTCATATTATACTGTAACATGAAGGATAAACAAATGATGATCGATAAAATTGGTAACAGAGGTACCAATGGTGTTTTAAATTCCCCAGCTTTGGGCATTCCTTTTTCTTTCCGTAAGCGAATCAGACCATAAGCCAACATGATCAAGTAGGCTAAGGTACAAATATTTAAAAAGGCTGCAATACTGGCTAGTGGGAACATTCCTGCTGCTACTGCTGAAGCTAGACCTGTCAAGATAGTAGCATTCTTTGGTATCTTGCTAGTCTTCGTCAGTTCCTTAAAGGCAGCAGGCACTAAGCCGTCACGTGCTAAACTGTAAATCATACGCGATAGGGCATAGGTCATCGAAATACAAACTGTAATCAAGGTCAAGATAGCCACTAATGACACATAGTTGGCTGCCCAACTAATCCCAACACTACGAAGGGCAAAGGCAACGGCATCATCGACATTTAAATGACTATAGTGAACCACACCAGTCAAAACAAGGGTCACCAAGGCATAGAGAATGGTTACGATAGAAAGCGATAAGACAATCCCTCTAGGAATATTTTTTTGAGGAGTCTTGACTTCATCTACAGCCATAGAGATGGATTCAAATCCCAAAAAACCGAAGAACATCAAAGACGCACCAGCCATAATACCAGTACTAGCTCCATAGATTTGTCCAAAACCGTAAGGAGCAAAATTGCTCCAATTATCAAACTTAATATTCCAAATTCCTACTAAAACAAAGAGAGCTAAAGCGGAAAATTTCAAAATAACTAGAATCGAATTAAAGCGTAAGGCTGCCTTGGCATTTAGTAAAACAAGCGAAGTCACCAAGACCAAGACAAGAATAGGCAATAAATCAACAAATATCCCTGCTTGAGGATTAAAGGTACCATTTAAAGCCTGAGGAAGGGCTATCCCGTATTGAGAGAGCAAGCCTTTAAAATAAGCTGCCCAACCCGAAGCTACGCCTGATATGGCTGTCATGAACTCCATCATGGTTAACCAACCAGCCAACCAGGCAGGGAATTCTCCTAAGATAGCATAGAGGTAACTATAGGCACCTCCTGTAGCGGGTACTCGCGAGGCAAATTCTGCAAAAAAGAGGGCTGATAATCCCACACACAAGGCAGAAATAACGATTGAAATCACTAGGGCTGGGCCAGCAAGTGTTGCAGCTGCAGTACCTGTGATTGTAAAGACGCCTGTCCCTACCATGGCTCCGATACCCAGCAAAATCAAATCCCATAACTTCAAATGCCTATGCATCTCTGTTTTATCTAAACTAACATTCTTTGTTCTAAATATATTCATCTTTGACTCCAAAATAAACTGATAATTCTATTTTACCATAAATATAGGAGATATGTGAATATTTATAAAATGTTTTTCTAAAAAAATCTGACTACCGTAACTTCTCAAAGTAACTTCCATCTCTCTCCCAAAACTGGAAGTTACTCTAAGACGACTCTGTTTTAGGGCTATTTGTCGTGCACTTTTTCTGAGTCTTTTCGCTTTTGAACCCTTATATATCAAGAAAAAGAAAACCAGTGGAAGTTAGTCTAAGACGGATTTCCACTGATGTCACGCGTTTTTCTCATACTAAAAGCTAGGTTGTGGGAAACTGGAAGTTAGTTTTAGAAGTTACCAAAATCTGACTACATCTTGTAATCAGATTTTATCGATTCTAGTTCATTTCTTTAAATGCTGCTTCTGCATCCGCATTACTGATAGCACCAAATTGAATCTTTCCAATCTTTCCTTGGCTATCAATTAAATATTCTGTAGGAATGCTTCGAATTTGATAAGCTTGGAAGGTGGTTGCTTTGGTATCATAAAGAACTGGGATATCCTTATATCCTTGTTCCTGGAACCATTGTGGGAATTGCTCAACAGTTTTTTCACCTTGAATTCCTGGTGCAATGACAGTAAGAATTTCGAAATCACGATCTGGTTTCGCCGCTAGTTCCATCAACTCTGGCATACTTTTCTTGCATGGACCACACCATGAAGCCCAAAACTTCAAGTAAACCTTTTTACCCTTAAAATCAGATAACTTAACTTCTTTGCCATCCATGGATTGCAATGTGAAGTCTGGAGCATCTTTTCCAACAGCAATTTGTTGTACAGTCGTTTGTTGTTTTGGCTGTTGTGCTGCTTGAGTCTTTTTAGTTTCTTCCTCACCACAGGCCATCAATACAACTAATGACAAGAGACTTAAGCCAGCAAACATTACTTTTTTCATTTGTCCTCCTTTATTCAAAAATTCCAGCTAGAACATTTACTTGTCCTAATAGTAACAAAATTCCCATTAAAACAATGAGGAAACCACCAATTTTCTTTAGTAGCATCATATGACGCTTGATTTTACTAAAATATGGCATGACTAGACCTGAAGCTAGTGCCAATACCAAGAAAGGAAGGGCCATGCCCAGAGTGTAAATGAGAGTATAAATCGCTCCTTGCCAAGCGCCATTGCCTCCAGAAGCCGCAAGTGCTAAAACAGAACTTAAAACTGGACCAATACAAGGTGTCCAACCAAAGCTAAAGGTAATACCAAGTAAAAAAGCTGACCAATAACGATTAGAATCTGATTTTTTAAAGGTAAAACTTTTTTGAACTTCTAATTTCTTCAAATGAAAAATTTCCATCTGGTGAAGACCCAAAATGATAATAATAGCTCCCATGCCATATCGAAACCAATTTGCATAGAGAATATGACCAAAGTAACCAGCACCAAAGCCTAGAATAAAGAAAATGAGAGAGATACCAGCGATAAAGCAAAGTGTTCGAATCAAGCCTGACCAGAGAACCTTTCTCCCAAACAAAGAAAAGCTTTTTGCACTTTCTTGATCATCCAATAAAATCCCAGCATAGACTGGCAGAAGAGGAAAAATACAAGGAGAAAAAAAGGATAAAACACCTGCTAGAAAAACAGAGATTAAAAATACTATCGTTTCCAATAAAGAACCAACTTTCTTAATAATTCTAATCCTATTTTACTATATTCAATTTTATTTGTAAGCTTTCTGCTACGCAAAATCGTATCGGGCACTATTGGACCAATCTTTTCTTTTGCTAGTCAAGGCGGATCTTATCCCCCAAAATAGCCAAAAAGCAACGACAAGGATTACTCATCGCTGCTTTTGTGAACGAAAATGTCTTTTAGGTCTGACATTTCATAAATCATGTTTTACTTGAGTTTGTCAAGGATTGCTTTAAGCTCCTCTACTAGTTTAGTTTCTGTCTCTGCTGAGCCATTTTCTTCTTTCACGAAATCAAGGGTTTCTTGGAGAAGGTTTTGGGCTTTGGCAAGGACTTTTTTATCCGCTTTTTCTGCATCTAGCTGTCCTAGAACCTTGATCAATTCCGTGCTTAATTGCTGGATTTCTGACTCTTTCTTACGGCGAATCAGCCAGAAGGCAATCACGCCTAGGAGGGCAAGTAGACTGACCACAATCACTCCTGCTGGAACTGAGTTTGTTTCAGTCATCTTATCTGAATCCTTACTATCTTCCGTTCCTTGTTTTGCATCCTTCTTGTCCTGTGCAGGCTTGCTATCGCTAGCATTTGCTTTCACATCTTTGAGAGACTCCAAGGCAGCCTTCACAGACTCTACTGCAGTACGCAGACCTTACTCTGTCAAGGCACTATCTTCCGGAGCTTTTTGAGCATCTAGGAGGACAGCCTTGGTTGCATCGATTTTTGGATCAGATACTGTTGCCAAAGCTTTCAAGCGTTGGTCTAACTCTTGACTCAAGGCACGAAGTTCAGACTTGTCAACTTGCTCTTGAGCTTGTGTGCTCGTTGAGCTAGCCGAAGCGCTTGCTACCACTCTAGGATCTTGAGTCGGAGCTGAGCTTGGAGCTGGGACAGGACTTGCAGGTTGACTAGGAGCAGTTATGGTATATTGAAACTAGAATAGTACATATAGACTTCTAAAACATTGTTAGAATTCGATTTTACTGTCCTGATCGATTTGTCCTGTTCTTATTTCATTTTACTATAATAACCGATGGTGTGGTTAATGTTGGTAAGAGAAACTTCTGAAACCATGCTTCAAAAAAGTCGCTCGTCATCGTCTCTTCGTAAGTCATTGGAGCGATTAACTCACCATTTGTTAGACCTGCAACCAAAGAAATCCTCTGATATCTTCTTCCAGATACTTTGCCTCTTCTTAACTGACCTTTTAATGAGCGACCATATTCTCGATAAAAATAAGTATCGAATCCTGTTTCGTCAATCTAAACAGGTGCTAGGTGCTTTAAACTATTAAAATTCTTAAGAAATAAGGCTACTTTTTCTGGGTCTTGTTCATAGTAGGTGTGGTTCTTTTTTTCGAGTGTAGCCCATAGCTTTGAGCGCATAGTGGATGGTAGTTGGATGACAGCCAAATTCAGAAGCTATTTCAGTCAAATAAGCATCTGGATTGTCAGTAAGATAGTTTTTAAGTCTATCTCTATCAACCTTTCTTGGTTTTGTTCCTTTTACTTGGTGGTTTAGCTCTCCTGTTTTCTCTTTTAGCTTTAACCAGCCATAAATGGTATTACGTGAGATTTGGAAAACGTGTGATGCTTCTGTTATACTACCTGTTCGCTCACAATAAGAGAGAACTTTTTTACGAAAATCTATTGAATATGCCATAAAAAGATTATACCACATTGTGTACTATTTTTGGTTCATTTTACTATATTTTAGAAGTTATAGTGTAGCATTCCAACTTCAAAGCACTATAAAGTAAATTGAAACAAGAACAATACAAACAATTCTCGTAAACGGATTGCAACCACAAAAAAGCGGCTCTATAATATTTGTAGTGGGTAAATCCACTATAGATATTATGGAGCCTATTTTGTGTAGAAAAAAAGTCCCATATGACCTATAATGAAAAGCGACAAAACAACTCATTAGAAAGAATCATATGGAACAATTACATTTTATCACAAAATTACTAGACATTAAAGACCCTAATATCCAGATTTTAGACATCATCAATAAGGATACACACAAGGAAATCATCGCCAAACTGGACTACGACGCCCCATCTTGCCCTGAGTGCGGAAACCAATTGAAGAAATATGACTTTCAAAAACCTTCTAAAATTCCTTATCTTGAAACGACTGGTATACCTACTAGAATTCTCCTTAGAAAACGCTGTTTCAAGTGCTATCACTGTTCAAAAATGATGGTTGCTGAGACTCCCCTGGTAAAGAAAAATCACCAAATCCCTCGTATCATCAACCAAAAGATTGCTCAAAAGTTAATTGAAA
>ERZ1023307.123-NODE-123-length-8938-cov-104.410559_pt1 | contig 8938 bp, 10 predicted proteins | sample MGYA00380475_ERZ1023307 | MGnify/ENA primary metagenome ERZ1023307 (study PRJEB33173, sample SAMEA4830378) | metagenome | study: EMG produced TPA metagenomics assembly of the PRJEB25223 data set... | reverse complement strand
ACGAAGTCAGCTCAAAACACTGTTTTGAGGTGGCAGATAGAACTGACGAAGTCAGCTCAAAACACTGTTTTGAGGTGGCAGATAGAACTGACGAAGTCAGTAACCATATCTACGGCAAGGCGACGTTGACGTGGTTTGAAGAGATTTTCGAAGAGTATAAGTCTCTACATAATAAAACGCATAGTACCAAGGTTAACAAACTTGATACTATGCGTTTTTCTTTTTTATTCAATGTGGGTTGTTTGATTAGCAAAGGCGATAATAGCTTGCTTCAACTCATCTCCACTGAGAGTGCGGAACTCTCCAATCTTTTGATTGATGGATTCTAAAGGCATGACATTAACCTTACCAACGAAAATCTTATCCATAACTTGATTGTCAACGAGTTCGGTTGATACCAAGAGTTCTTCGTAGAGTTTTTCACCTGGGCGGATTCCAACTTCAACGATTGGAATTTCACTTTCAGTGTGGCCACTTAGAAGCACCATCTTCTTGGCCAAGTCATAAATCTTGACTGGTTTGCCCATATCAAGGATAAAGACTTCCCCATCTTTGGCATAAGCACCAGCATGGATAACCAGACGGCTAGCTTCTGGAATGGTCATAAAGTAACGGGTCATGCGGAAGTCTGTCACCGTTACAGGCCCACCTTCAGCAATCTGACGTTCAAAGACTGGAATGACACTACCACGGCTACCAAGAACATTCCCAAAACGAACTGCACAGTAGGTTGATTGGCTACGTTGGTTAAAGCCAGTGACAATCAACTCCGCCACGCGCTTGGTTGCTCCCATAACATTTGGTGGATTGACTGCCTTATCTGTCGAAATCATAACCATCTTAGACACTTTAGCTTCATCAACAGCCTTAGCAACATTGTAAGTTCCACGGATATTGTTTTTGAAGGCTTCTTTTGGATTGCGCTCCATCATAGGAACATGCTTGTGGGCTGCCGCATGATAAACAATAGCAGGTTTGTACTGCTCAAAGACTTGCAACAAACGATCATAGTCTTGAATGTCCGCAATCACAGGTACATAATCAATCCCTTGGAACTTACGAATCAATTCATGATAAACAAGGTAGATTGAGTTTTCCCCATGACCGAGCAAGACAATGCGTTCAGGATTGAAGCGACTAACTTGACGACAGATTTCAGAACCGATTGAACCTCCAGCTCCTGTGACTAAGATGGTCTTACCTGTCAGTTCTGCACCCAGACGCGATTCGTCAAGACGGATTTCCTGACGACCCAAAAGGTCCGTAATATCAATTTTTTGGAAGCCAGTACCTGCTTGGTGAAGGCCCTGAACAACAGTTTCAACCTTAGGCATCTTGTAACATTTGACACCCAGCTTATTACACATCTGCAAGATACGCTCATATTCTGACGGATCCAGCGACGGAATCGCAACGATGACACGCTCGATTTGATGGCGTTTGGCTAATTCAGGCAGATTGTCATAAGAGCCCAAAACAGGAATACCACCAAGTTTTTGACCCTTTTTCTTAGAATCCTTATCCAAAATACCGACCAGTTCTAATTCACTGGTTGGATGTTGGTAACTATCCATAAAGAGAGCCCCACCATCACCGGCACCAATCAAGAAGGTCCGACGGTGTTCTCCATCACCACTACCTTTTTTGCGTCTGGAGTAGATTAACTGCCAAGTAATCCGTGGCAATAAAATCAAGAAGGTACTCAACAAGATAAAGAGAATGATAAAACGGATGGAGAAGAGTGGCAAGAAGGCATAACAGATACTATATGACAAGACACTGCTAGCAGTCACACCAAAAAAGATTTTCATGAAATCCGTAATCTTGCTGTAACGACTAATGCTCGCGTTCAACCCCCAAAAACCAATCATCAATTGATAGAACAGGAAGGCCAAACTCGTATAGATAATGTAGTCAACAGGTGCTGGATTAATCAGCCCATAAAATAAAATATAAGATACAATGATGGAAACCACCATACTGAAAATATCAAATATTCCCCAGAAAACCTGCTTTTGTTGTTTATTTAAAATTTCCACCAGATCAATCACATAATCTGTTAGTTTTTTATTCATAGAAATCTACTCCTCCTTAAAAGAGTTTTACTATATTGTTATTATAGCATATTTTTATTTATTTGGCTTATTTTATCCAAATAAATTATTGTTCTCTTGTACTCCTTCTTCCATTTAAATCCTCTAATTAAACCTACAATCGTCCCAAAGCCATAAGCAAAGTGAATGGAAAATAAAAGAAAGGGCATCACAATTAGAAATCCATTTTTATGTTTTAATAAAGTCAGCAAAGTGAGTAGTGACAAAAGTAGAAAATAGGCACCTAATAGTAAAGTTATGAATACGAATGTGATCGGTAACAATGCTAGACTAAACACAAGACTCAAAACAAATAAACAAGGAACATAGTGAAATAATGATAAACACTTAAACTGAACATGACTTGTCAAGCCAATCCACAAACCATTTAAATACTTTTGATGCAGCATTTTCTTGAATGTTGGTCGAATATACTGATAAGATAGAATACTTGGGCTATAGCGGATTTTATAACCATATTCTCGAATTCTATAATGAATATCATTATCTTCAGTTCGGCCAAGTTGCTCATTTACTAAACCAACCTTCTGGAAAACCTCTCGTTTATACATTCCATGAAAAATAGAAGAAACATATCTATCCTCAGAACTATTTCGATAATTGGCAATGCTACTGCCAAACATATTTTCCTCAACAAGATGCAAGGTCTCTGCCCATTTTCCTTTTCCTTCGACAATCGTCGGTCTAGGCCCCCCACAGACAAATTCACCTTGTTGAATAATAGCCACATTGTTCATTACAAAAGTCTCAGTAACTTTTGAATGAGCATCAATTTTTAAAATAAGGTCCCCTACAGAATGTTTAACTCCCAGGTTAAAACCACTAGCTTGATTTTTCTTAGGATTGTTATACAATCTAATTGAGTTAAACTCTGTATCTTCCTTTATAAATTGCTGAATGATAGCTGTGGTCCCATCTGTGGACATAGCATTTATAAATAGAATTTCAATATTCTCTTTAGGATAGGTTTGATTTTTTAAGTCTTCAATTAGACCAGGCAGATATTTTTCTTCATTGTATGCACTGATTACAATGGATACGAGAAGACTTTCAACATTTTGAGTCACTACTACTCTCCTGAATTTTTCCTTCCACCATTCTATCATAATTTTCAAGACTTTCCCATTTTTATCTTGAAAGCCAGAAACCTTACTTGACATTATAGTGAAAAAGCCTTAAAATAAGCTGTTATTAAAATCAGCTAGAAGAGGTATTATATGAAAAAGCAATCACTCTTTTTTGTTCCAGGTATTATCCTGATTGGTGTTTCCTTGCGAACTCCTTTTACTGTTTTACCCATTATTTTGGGAAATATTTCGCAAGGTCTGGAGGTAGAAGTTAGTTCGCTTGGTGTCTTGACCAGCCTGCCTCTCCTTATGTTTACCCTCTTTTCACCATTTTCTACCCAACTGGCTCAGAAAATCGGCTTGGAGCATCTCTTCACCTACAGCCTCTTCTTCTTGACCATCGGCTCACTTATTCGACTAATCAATCTGCCCCTGCTCTATCTAGGAACCTTGATGGTTGGGGCAAGTGTCGCAGTCATCAATGTCCTGCTTCCTAGTCTTATCCAAGCCAATCAACCAAAGAAAATTGGTTTTCTGACCACCTTATATGTAACGTCTATGGGGATTGCAACGGCTCTGGCTTCCTATCTAGCTGTGCCCATTACACAAGCCAGTTCTTGGAAAGGACTTATCCTCCTCCTCACGTTACTCTGTCTAGCAACTTTTTTGGTCTGGCTCCCAAATCACCGCTATAATCATAGACTAGCTCCACAAACCAAACAAAAAAGTCAAATAAAGGTCATGCGTAATAAACAGGTTTGGGCAATTATTATCTTTTCAGGTTTTCAATCCTTGATCTTTTACACCGTCATGACCTGGTTACCTACCATGTCTATCCATGCAGGTCTATCCAGTCACGAAGCTGGCTTGCTGACTTCTATCTTATCTCTGATTAGCATTCCTTTTTCAATGACCATCCCAAGCCTGACAACCAGTTTATCTACTCGCAACCGTCAGCTCATGCTCACTCTGGTTTCACTAGCTGGTGTGGTCGGCATTTCCATGCTCTTTTTCCCAATCAATAATTTCATTTACTGGCTTGCCATCCATCTCCTCATCGGAACCGCAACCAGCGCCCTCTTCCCTTATCTCATGGTCAACTTTTCACTCAAGACAAGCGCCCCTGAAAAGACAGCCCAATTGTCCGGCCTATCTCAAACAGGAGGCTATATCCTAGCAGCCTTTGGGCCAACCCTCTTTGGTTACAGTTTTGACCTGTTCCACTCTTGGGTACCATCTGTAGCTGCCCTCTTGCTCATCGATATCCTGATGACTGTGGCCCTCTTTACAGTGGACAGAGCGGATAAGATCCTTTAAACTTCTAGTTTTAGCTAGAAGTTTTTTATATATAAAAATTTTACACATTTCTCTTGACAGGGCTTTCTTTTAGATGTACAATGTATGTGTAGAAAAATTATATATAAAAATCCTACACATTAGAAAAGGAGGTTTCCCATGTACTTTCCAACATCCTCTGCCTTGATTGAATTTCTCATCTTGGCCGTACTGGAAAAAGGGGATTCTTATGGTTATGAGATTAGCCAAACCATTAAGCTGATCGCTAATATCAAAGAATCCACACTCTATCCCATTCTCAAAAAATTGGAAGGCAATAGCTTTCTGACAACCTATTCTAGAGAGTTCCAAGGTCGCATGCGCAAATACTACTCCTTGACAAATGGTGGTATAGAACAGCTCTTGACCCTAAAAGATGAATGGGCACTCTATACAGACACCATCAATGGCATCATAGAAGGGAGTATCCGCCATGACAAGAACTGAATACCTGACTCAGCTAGAACTCTATCTCAAAAAACTGCCTGAAGCTGACCAAATTGAAGCCATGGACTATTTCAGGGAACTCTTTGATGATGCTGGAGTCGAAGGAGAGGAAGAACTCATCGCTAGCTTGGGAACTCCCAAAGAAGCAGCCCACGAAGTTCTCTCTAATCTTCTTGATAAAAAAATCAATGAAGCACCTGCTCAAAAAAATAACCGACAAATTTTACATGTCGCCTTATTAGCCCTCCTTGCAGCACCCATCGGTATTCCTCTGGGAATCGCCATCCTCGTGTCCCTGTTCGCAATCCTTGTGGCAGCCTTGACTGTCATCTTGGCTTTCTTTGCGGTTTCCATACTGGGTATCATCGGTGGATTCCTATTTTTAGTTGAAAGTTTCACTGTCCTAGCCCAAGCCAAATCAGCCTTTATCTTGATTTTCGGTTCTGGTTTACTGGCTATCGGTGCTTCTTCACTAGTCTTACTAGGTATTTCCTATGTAGCCCGCTTCTTCGGTCTACTCATTGTTCGCTTGGTGCAATTTGTTCTTAAAAAAGGAAAGAGAGGTGACCAGCATGCGTAAATTGACAAAAGGATTTCTCATTTTTGGTGTCGTGACTACCGTTATCGGCTTTATCCTGCTCTTTGTAGGTATCCAATCTGACGGGATTAAGAGCCTACTTGCCATGTCCAAGGAGCCTGTCTATGATAGTCGGATGGAAGAGTTAACCTTTGGCAAGGAAGTCGAAAACTTAGAGATCACTCTTCACCAGCACGCGCTGACCATCACAGACTCTTTCGATGATCAAATCCACATTTCTTACCATCCATCACTTTCTGCTCACCATGATCTTATCACCAATCAGAACGATAGAACTCTGAGTCTCACTGATAAGAAACTGTCTGAAAGTCCATTTATCTCTTCTGGAATTGATGGGATTCTCCATATTGTAAGTAGTTCATCTAATCGTTTTAATGATGTCATCATCGGACTACCGAAAGGGAGAACTCTAAAAGGGATCAACATCTCAGCCAATCGCGGACAAACCACCATCATAAATGCTAGCCTTGAAAATGCGACCCTCAATACAAACGGCTATATCCTCCGAATTGAAGGAAGTCGTATCAAAAACAGTAAACTCACAACGCCCAATATCGTTAATATCTTTGATACAGATCTTACAGATAGTCAGCTAGAGTCAACAGAACATCACTTCCACGCTGAAAATATCCAAGTCCATGGTAAGGTTGAACTGACTGCCAAAGATTATCTCCGAATCATCCTAGACCAGAAAGAGAGCCAACGAATTAATTGGGATGTCTCAAGTAACTATGGGTCTATCTTCCAATTCACAAGAGAAGAGCCTGAATCAAGAGGTACGGAATTAAGCAACCCTTACAAAACTGAAAAAACCGATGTCAAGGATCAACTCATTGCGAGATCTGATGATGATATTGAGCTAATATCCACACCAAGCAGACGTTGACAAAAACGCTTACATCTGCTACTATGGAAACATATTTATCTAACTAAAAAGGAGGTTCTACCATGAAACAAGAATGGTTTGAAAGTAATGATTTTGTAAAAACAACAAGCAAGAACAAGCCTGAAGAGCAAGCTCAAGAGGTTGCAGACAAGGCTGAAGAAAGGATAGCCGATCTCGATACACCAATTGAAAAAAATACTCAAGTAGAGGAGGAAGTCTCTCAGGCTGAAGTCGAACTGGAAAGCCAGCAAGAAGAGAAAATGGAAACTCCTGAAGACAGTGAAGCGAGAACAGAAATAGAAGAAAAGAAGGCATCTAATTCTACTGAAGAAGAGCCAGACCTTTCTAAAGAAACAGAAAAAGTCACTATAGCTGAAGAGAGCCAAGAAGCTCTTCCTCAGCAAAAAGCAACCACGAAAGAGCCCCTTCTTATCAGTAAATCTTTAGAAAGTCCTTATATCCCCGACCAAGCTCCAAAATCTAGGGATAAATGGAAAGAGCAAGTGCTTGATTTTTGGTCTTGGCTAGTGGAGGCTCTCAAATCTCCTACAAGCAAGCTTGAAACAAGTAGCACACACAGCTACACAGCCTTTCTCTTGCTCATTCTGTTTTCTGCATCTTCCTTTTTCTTTAGTATCTACCACATCAAACATGCTTACTATGGACATATAGCAACTATAAACAGCCACTTCCCTGAGCAACTAGCACCTTTAACTCTCTTTTCTATCATCTCTATCCTAGTAGCGACAACACTCTTCTTCTTTTCATTCCTCTTGGGTAGTTTCGTCGTGAGACGATTTATCTACCAAGAAAAGGACTGGACGCTGGAAAAGATTCTCCAACAATATAGTCAACTCTTGGCAATTCCAATCTTCCTCACTGCCATTGCTAGTTTCTTTGCTTTCTTTGACAGCCTACGATTTTCAGCCCTTTTATGTGTGATTAGCATTGGAATCATTCTGCTTGCTAGTCTCCATATCATTACCAGACCAAGTCAAGCAAGTGAAGCCGACTCCTTCTATCAGTTATTCTTGTCTGTCCTTGTGAACGGAGTTATTATCCTCCTCTTCTTTGTAGCTGAAGTGGCACTGATTGGAAATTATCTTCGTATCTTGGCCTTTCTTTAAACTTCAATCCTGTCATCCTTGGCAGGATTTTTTCTATGTCAAAAAAGCAAGTCGATTGACCTGCTTCTGCTTTACTTTTCTTGTGCTAATGTTTTAAAATCTTGTCCTAGGATGGGTTTTATTCCTAGAGTTCAAAGTATGATAGCGTTGCTATAAAGTTCGTTATTCCAAATATTATGCAAACTAGTTATATGTAAAATTAAGATTAGAAACCACCAATCTCCATTTATTAACTTTTAATGAAATTCGTCCATATTAATAACTTTACTTGCTCTAGCAATAACATCCTTGTCATGAGTCACGACAATAACAATCTTTTCCTCGTTCACTAATTTCTCAACCTCGTTTAGAAATAATTCAGTTGAGTTTCTGTCCAAATTTCCTGTAGGCTCATCGAATGAATAGATATCCTTTTCTTGCGATAAACTCCTCATGAATAGAATTTTTTGTTTCTGACCTTACGAAATATTGGTGGCTTTCCCATCAATCTGATGACTCAGAGCTATATTGAGATTCAAACTATCAAGATTATTTGATTCATAGTTTTCCTTATCAAATAGGGTGAAATTAATATTTTTTGTCATGCTTCATCACCTCCAGATATAGTATTAAAATTTTAGATCAGTTGACTATCCGTGTCGAATCTTTCATAGAAACTCTTGTTATTATAGAAATAAATAACAAATTATTAGTACATGAATAATAAATCTGATACAATGGTGACTATAATTGATTTTATTTCCACTAATCTTTCTATCGTAGAGCAAGCTCACTGAAAGTAATATTAAAAAGATTGATATTAATAATTTCAAATAGTTAATTGAATAAAATAAGTTAAACAATGTCGAAGTACATAAACATAAGTTTATAAGTATTGATACAACAGATACTCCAAGCTTTTTTTTATATCCAAAATAAGCTGAAAACATTAAAATAATAGAATAGGCACAAATAATATAATTCATTTATTTTTCCTCCAAAGTCAAATAATAAATCTAATACTACTATATAAAATATACAATAATCCAATTATAGAAATAATAAAAAATAAATCCCAAATATACGTTTTTAGGTTATTTCTCTTTACTACTTCTTGCAATTTTAGATTATTTCTTATTCCAATACAATAAAAAAGGGTTTTAAAAAATAATGATCGTATTTTATAAATTCCAAAAAATTCTTGATAAAGTATATAACCATCTGTCTTTAATAAGAATGGATAAGCATTAATAAATGCAAAAATCAATGTCCCAACAGCATAGATGCTCGTATAATATGCTGCTGTATAAAGTTTTAAATACTGTAATAAGTAAACCCAAATCATTCATACCTCTCTCAACTAGATGTAACTTACAAAACCCCTG
>ERZ1023307.120-NODE-120-length-10189-cov-5.430235_pt1 | contig 10189 bp, 20 predicted proteins | sample MGYA00380475_ERZ1023307 | MGnify/ENA primary metagenome ERZ1023307 (study PRJEB33173, sample SAMEA4830378) | metagenome | study: EMG produced TPA metagenomics assembly of the PRJEB25223 data set... | reverse complement strand
ATGTACAGTTTTCATTAAATGTTTTTTTAAACGATATACTTTATCTTTTTTTGTAATTGCTGATTTCACATCTTCAACAACGGTTTTGCCAACCCTATTATCAAAATACTCGAAATCGGCAATATAACGCACGCTAGGACGCTTTCTAGGCTCGCCTGCTATCCTAGTACCACTAACCAAAATAAATGGCTTCTGTAGCGTTAAATCGCTGATTAAACCACTGTTTTGCATTTGCTTTAGCACAAGGTAACGGTTTGCCTCTTTTTTACTGTCAAAAGTGATATCGTCAATCTTAACTTTCTTGTTTTTGTACTTCACGCTCATATCTTTGATGTTAAACCTTTACCCCTTGTTGCCCATGCTTTTTTTTGCCAAAAGTTGTCAAAAAGCGGTTAATTTCGTTTTGCATTTCAGCAGAGATTATATTTTGTGTTTCTTGTTTTTGCTCAATTTGTCTAGAGATTGGCTGAGTAAATACCGCTCCTTTTATCGCCTCTCCGCATACTTGAGTATAAACACTTTGCCAACGGCTAAAACTGGTTTTCTCATCCATTCTTACAAGCTCATAATGACCGCCAAGTCGTTTTGTTGTTTCATAGGCGACACCGCTTTTAAATACGCCCTGTACTGCTTGTCTATGTGCCTTGTAAACATCATCAAATAAAACAAAAATGGCAAGCTTATGAAATTCTTTGGCTGATGATGGTGGCCATTCAAGCTGTAAAGACTTTCGTTCTGCTGCTGTGTGTGCTACCTCTGACCAGCCCATGTCAGCAAGTGCGATAGACCAAATTTCTGCAGTTTGTAAGTTCCAATCACCGCTTTTTAATTTTGATTTAAAATGGCTTTTCCAAATCAAGAAAGTCTGCATCAACAACTCGACCAGCTTGGGGTTGATTGTACTTTGCATCGAATTGCTGCTGTAGCGACTGTGCGTATTGCTCTGTTTCGCTTTGCTGATGATTGTGCTGATATGATTGTCTTGCATAATTTTGTCCTTGGTTTAGCTGTTCGCTGTTGTGATAATAATTTGCCGTAAATGAATGCCAGCCCTTAAATAATGCGTATTCAATGGCTTGTTCTACCGTTAGACCAGCTTTATTTGCTTCGTTTACCAATCGATTTACCGCAGTGATTGTCAGTGGTCGTCTAGCTTGTTTTCTAAAATCAATAAAATCATCAGAAGCTTGTTTGCTAACGCCTAGTTCTGCCAAATACGCTTTTACATCCACTGGTTTTTGTTCACTGTGTTTGGTTTTTGATTTTTTGGCAGGCGTGTGAGTTTTTTCACCAAAATCATTTGATGATGAACTTAGTTTTTTAACCATCTCTGATTGTTGTTCTGAGTTATTCAGATGGTCAGAATTTTCGCTTTCGTGTGCGTGCGTGTTTATACTAACAGGATTATTAATAGGTTTATTAATAGGTTTATAATAGGATTGGGTATCATTTTTGCACCCCCTTTCATGCAAAATTGTACCCCCTTTGTGCAAAATTGTACCCCCTTTTGATACAAAATTGTTAGGGGTATCATTTTTGTTAGGGGTATCATTTTTGCACCCCCTTTCATGCAAAATTGTACCCCCTTTTACGGTCAGATTTGCACCATTATCACCAACTTTATCATCTAGTAAATTTAGATAATATACACAAATTTGTTTTTTATACTTATCACCAGTATCAAAAATCAATCCCAATTCTTGTAACTCAATTAGACATTTTCGTACTGTTCTTTTATCAAGTCGTGTTAATTTTGATAATGTTTCAAGACTTGGATATGCTCTAAAATCTTCATTAGCAAAATTTGCTAAAATCATCAATAGTAAAGTTTGTGATGAAGTTGTTGTTTTGGTCTGTTCTGCCGCCCATGCGACTGCTTTAAAACTCATCTTGTTTCATTCCTTGTCTTGTTGCCCAATAAACACGCTTTAAACGATTGTTTTCATCACGAATTTTTTCGTTTTCAATCAGCGTCTTGCCTGCTTGTGCGTTCAGTAGCCTTGTTTGAACCCCTAAAGTTGTCGCTGATATACCGAATTTTTCTTGAATTTGTAAGCCAGTCATACGCTTACCTGACCTTTTTAGATAGCACAAAACAAGGTGCATTTCGCTCTTTATCCCTGAGTTGTTGAAATTAGCGTGATGGCTTTTTACTGATTTTTTCTTTGGTCGTTTGGTGTTGTCAAGATTGATGACCTTGCCACCTTTTTTGATAAATTCGGCAATTTCTCGCTCTTGGGCGTCAAAATCTGTGCGACGCTTACTAAAAGCATTGCTTTCATCGTTGGCGTCTGTTAATATAATACTGTTCATTCAATTCATCTCCAAAGTTGAGTTAATCCGAAAATGGACATGCCCCTAGTTGCTGCTAGGGGTTTTTGTTTTTGGTCAATTCTGGTCATCTTGCCCTAGCTTCTCTTTAAAAAGCTGCTCAATTTTTTTTGCGACATTGTGTTTCATATTGTTTTGATTATTTGCCCATCTTGAGACAGATGACTGATCTACTTCCAAATAATCAGCGATTTTTTGTTGGGTAATTCCCGCATCAATCATTGCATTAAGCATTTCATCAACTTGCATTAAAATCACCTATTTTGCATAAAATAAAGCTTATTATAATGCAATAGTGCATTAATTTAAAGCATTTTATTTGATGCTTTATTTTTTATGCAAAAACGCATATAATATAGTTAGATTTAAATAACGGAGTTAAGCCGATGAGTAGCCTTGTCCAAAATCTTGAGTACCTGATGAAAAAGCAAGGATTAAGCGCCAATCAACTACAAGAAAAGACTGGTGTAACTCAATCCACAACAAGCCGCATTCTGAGTGGTGAAACAAAAAACCCAAGAGCAGATGCTTTGAAAAAATATGCCGATTATTTTGGAGTGAGTGTAATAGATCTGCAATATTCTAATCTTGCCGTTGAATCAAACATCAGCCCTAATTTTGAATCTGTGGATGATTGGGGTAACGATACCCCCCTTGAGCCTGACGAAGTAGAAATTCCTTTTTACAAAGATTTTAGCGTGGCGTGTGGTCACGGCACGGATTTAGTAGTAATGGAGAATGAAAAACGGCGGCTGCGCTTTTCACGACTGACGCTTGACCGTATCGGATCACATAAAGATAAAGTCTTTGCCACACTTGCCGAAGGCGACAGCATGTCACCTACTATCAATGACAAAGACACAATTTGGATTGATGAAAGTAAGACTAGTATCAAAGATGGTAAGATTTTCGTTTTTGAATATGGCGGTTTGTGCATGTGTAAACGCTTGTATCGCCTGCCAAATAATGGTTTAAAAATCGTCTCAGACAACACCATTGACTATCCAGAATGGGAAATAACAGGCGAACAAAAAGAAACAAACGGCTTTAGACTTATCGGCTGGGTCTTTCACTGGTCTGTCATGGATAGCTGGTAATCGCAAGTGTACGCTTAAACCGTTTGACTGATAAAAAACGCTCCAATTTGGAGCGTTAATTGTTTATTGTTTGAATAGAATTAGTGCTTATCTGAATTTTTAGGCTCAAAAGCTTGGCGAAACTTACAAGACTCATCATAATCTGGGATAATTGTTTTAATTGCTTCAATCAATAACAGCTTTTGCTCATGACTAGCATAAGGCACAATCAATTCATCTTGAAACAAATAGCGCTCAGCATGATCAAGCCCAATCAAGATATCATGACCTGCTATTTTGTTATCAATACAGCGCTTTACCATCTTATTTCGCCATTTTTGGCGGTCAGTCATTTTGACCATTGCTACCTCTTTTCATATGCTTTGCATTACATAGCAAGTTTTTTTATCTCTACAAAAATAATTATAGCAGATACCGCCTTAAATGGCGGTTTTTTTATATCAGATTGCATAATTTCCAGGGTAAAAATGCATTAAAAATCATTTATTTGTGTATTTTATGCATTTATTTGCATTATATTGCTTGATAATTATGCAAATTTGCATTATTATAAGCACATAGCAAAGCAGATGATGCGGCTCAATTATTTAACAGCAAAGAACCTATCAAGCCCACCGTGATAGACAACAAACGGAGGCAAGCTAATCAGCTATTGACACTCTTTGGGGTGTCAATCACGGATTAACTTAGGAGAAATGCAAATGTTAAAACTTTGCCCTGATTCAGAGCATGAAATTAATCTCAAAAGACTAGACGGTGTTGTGTACATACAGTATGCAGAAGAAAAGCCTGATCACGGTTGCCCACCTTATCTTGAAGTTGAATTTACTTTTGAGATAGGCGGTAGCTGGGATATCAGCTACTGGCAAACCGAAGAAGTACAAACACTTGATTTTATCAATCTTACAAGTTTCAAAATTGTAGAAGGCTATGACGGTCACAAGTTCTTTCATATTGAAGACATGCAAGGTGTTAAAGAATTTATCGACGAATGGCTAGAAGACTGGCTTTGTGAGCATGAGAGCAAATTTGAAGGCGAAAGCCGAAAGATTGGCAGCAGCAATATTTATTACTGGAGAGCAGCATGACAATTAAGAATTTTTTCTACAGCTTGGTATTTGCTGCTTTCTTAGCAGCAATATTTATCATCTGCCTTGATGGCAGTTTATCGCAGGCAGGTTATTAAAATGCAAAAAGCAACAGCAACAATCAGGCTCGGCAAGTCTGAGCAGGTGGTAACTGGGCGTATTAGTTATCAAGACGGTCAATACCATAGCGTCATTTTAAGCGTATCGGTGTGTCTAGGCGGTCATGAAATTGAGCTTGATTTACAGGCTCATGATGATTGGCAAATCGCCGAAGTATTGGCGATACAAGCAGGGCTGTTTGAACCCATCGCCTTATCTGAGAACATTAAGGGGGTAGCATGAACGATAGAGATTTTATGGACTTTATCGAATTGCAATTTAGCGAAGAGGAGCTTGCTCAGTTTGATGATGATGAGCAACAGTACTATGATTTATTAGCCCATGAATTTGGGCTTCCTTTTGAGAGTGAGGCTAAAAATGAATCTATACCAAATCAGCAAAGAAGCTGAAGAAAGTCTAATCAGACTTGGCGAAATGCTGGAAAACGGTGAGACGCCAAGTGATGAAGAAGTCAATGATTTACTAGACTTGCGAGGAGACCTTCACGACAAGCTATTAAATTATGGCAAATTTATCAAAAACAACAGCAGCGATATTGATGCTCTTGACGGTGAAATCAGGCGCTTATCAGCAAAAAAGCGTGCTTTAAACAATTTAAATGAGTGTCTTAAGTCTAATATGCTGGCGGCAATGCAGGCGAACGATATTAAAAAGGTTGATGACCCGATCATACCGATACGCAGACAAAAAAGCATTCCTAGTGTGTGCCTTGATATCAATGCGGATCGCCTGCCAAAAGAATTCCAAAAGATGGAGATCAAAGCCAATAATGCGGCCATTGCCAAAGCCTTGAAAGATGGCATTGTGATTGATGGGGCAAACTTGGTACAAAATGAACATATAAGAATTGGTTAAGTTTTAGCAGGGCTAGGAGTAGCTACCGAACGGCGGTTATTTTTGCACCTAGATCGCCCGCCCTGCTATTTATTACAAGGTGCAATAAGGATAAAGAGAATGGCAATAGGTGCATTTATTCTAGGGCAGTCTGGCACAGGAAAAAGTTTCTCTTTGAGAAACCTAAACCCTGACAATGTCGGATTTATCAATGTGGTGGGTAAATACTTACCGTTTCGTGGTGCAGAATTTAAGCAAGTTGTTACAGATGATCCGAACCTGATTTGCGATATTTTGATGAAATCTAAAGCTCCTATCATCATCATTGATGATTTTCAGTATCTCATGAGTAATAAATACATGCGAGATAGTGAAGTCAAAGGTTATGATAAATACACAGAGAATGGCAAAAATATTTGGCAGATTTTAAATACCGTCAATTATCACATGAAGCCGTATCAGCGCGTATATATTCTTAGCCATACCGACGAAGTGGACGGCAAAACCAAGCTAAAAACCATTGGTAAGCTGCTCGATGAAAAAATTACGCCTGAAGGCATGGTGGGTATCGTATTACAAACGCACATTGAGAGCGGAAAAAACTACTTTACCACCAAAAACAACGGCTTTACTACTGTAAAAGCCCCTTTTGAGATGTTCGACAATGACCTTATCACCAATGATCTAGAGATGGTGGATAATGCGATTTGCAACTATTATAACTTACCTAAGAACGGAGAAAACTCATGAATTATTTTATCGCTTGTAACGATGCTGACGCAGCCAAATTTGGTGCAAGTAACTTTATTGATGGTGATACTGCGCAAGTGGTCAAAATCACGCAAGCTTACTACACCCAAAACGACAAAGGCACGCAAACGCTACATCTAAGCTTAATAAGCAGTGAAAAGCAAACAGGTGATGTTGCTATTCACTTCGCAAATGGTCAAGGTGAGCGATTGATTGGATATAATCTAATCAATGCCATCTTAAAAGTGACAGGCACAGCAGGTATTACGCAGGCACAGGGAACATATAGCGCCTATGACTTTAATGCTGGTGGCACAGTTAATAAACAAGGTATGGTTGCGCCAGAGCTTGTTGGTAAATTTTTTGGTGCAATATTTAGCAAAAATTACCGTATCAATGACAAGGGCGAAGAAAAATACAGCATTAATCTATTTGGTGTGTATCACGCTCAGACGCAGCAATGGGCAAAACAAATGATTAATGGTGAGCAGGCACTACCTGGTCAAATTGATCAAATGCTAGAGCGAGCTAAGGCAGAGAGCGAAAAGAGCAGAGCTAATCCATACGGAAAGCGGCAAACACAGCAAGTAAGCAATCAGCAGAACAGCCAAGCTAGACAGCACCCGCAAAGTCATGTTCAGCCGTATAGCCCACCTGTGCAGTATGGTAAAAATGTCAGCGATGACGATATGCCATTTTAAGGGGTTGCTATGAAAATCAAAAAATTAGAATGGCATCAAAATCAAAACGAATTTTTTGCCCAAGGTATCAACCAAAGCTACACAATCAGAGTTGAAAATAAGGCATTTCGCTTAACCATTACCCCAATCAATTTCGGACGCCCTATCTTACAGGACGCTAAAACGGTTGAAGAATGCCAAGCGATTGCACAAATTGAACATGAATTAAGCTTAATGAAATGGATTGAAAAATGAAAGAAATTATCGAAAAAATCACCAAATGGGCAGAAGATAGAAATTTAATCAAAGGCTCAACACCAATCAAGCAGGGTTTAAAACTGATGAGTGAATACGGTGAGCTTTGCGACGCAGTGGCTAAGCATGACCTAGAAGAAATTAAGGACGCTATCGGTGATATTGGCGTGGTGATGTGCATTATCAGTGAGCAATATAACCACTCGACCGCTGAAGACGCCTCGATTGGAGCAAGAAAAACCAGTGAGTTGGATTATTCGGTGGTTGCGTTAGCTGATGTTTTGTCAGGCGTGGTATTAAACGACAGAGTAGCAATAGATGGGTGGTTTTTGCTAACCAGTATCGCCCAAGCGTTTGATTTTTCTCTAGAGCAATGCCTAGAGCATGCGTATAATGAGATTAAAGACCGCAGGGGCGTGATGTTTGATGGTGTCTTTATCAAAGATACTGATTCAAGTTATCAGCAGGCTTTGGCGGAAGTTCAAAGATGAAAAAGAAAAGAAAGCCTTATCAACCAAAAATAAAAGGCTCAATGAGTTTTCCGCTTGAATACGACGGCGATACGGTTGCTAAATTTCTAGCAACCGCAAAATACACTGGCTTGTTGTCATACGCAAAAGGTCTAAAAATTATTGATTTAAAGCCAAGATGGTATCCATTGTATTTGATTTGGTGGCGGATGATGGCACACATCACAAGATAGATTATAGCGTAGATAAACCGCTAACTCGTTATGAGTTAGCCAATTTGGCTCACTCTTTGGGTTTGAATGATTTAAGAGATGGGCAAACGGATGGCATTAACTACAATGTGAAAAAATCCTACATTACCGCAATTTTAACAGAACAAAATAGGTAGCTCATATGCAAACAACGGTAGTTCATATACACCAGTACTATATCGAAAATTATTTTTGGTTACTGGTATCTTTAAGAAGCCAGTTATGTGCCAAACAATATGCGGGGTGGGCATAAAACCCAAGCAATTAAAGCGACTTAAAAACCGCCATCGTCAGCAAAGATTAAGTCTATTTTTAAGGCAAGCCTGCCCTAAAAGCAAAGGAGTGAATTATCTAAAGCAGGAGAGCAAGCGTGAATAAGCTTATATTATTTCTAATTTTGGTGGCAAGCCACGCCCAAGCCCATACCGCAACATGGTATGGTGGTAAGTTTCATGGCAAACTAACAGCATCAGGTGAACGATATAATCAAAATGCGTTCACTTGTGCTTCTAACAAGTATAAGTTTGGCACACGATTAAAAGTTACAAATAAAGCCAATGGTAAATCTGTGGTTTGCCGTGTGAATGATCGTGGTGGTTTTAGTAAGTATGGCGTTGCTTTAGATTTATCAAAAGGTGCTTTTAAAAAGATTGCACCGCTGAGCGACGGTAAAATCAAAGTAACAATTAGGAGATTATGAAATGATTAAACAAATTACATGGCTAACACAAAAAGACATGGCAAAGCGATTGGGCGTTTGTGTGAATACTTTTAAAACATATTATCGTGAAAAGTATCCGCCCAATGCCCAGCGTGGCAATAAGTTGTACTGGACGCTTGAAAACGCTGAGCGTATTGAGCGAGAAATTACTCATACAACAATATCTTAAAAAATGGGGCTTATTTGCCCCATTTTTTATGCCTGCCAGTCGGCAACAATATCCGCCCACCACTGCATTAATTCTATTCGCTCATCCCAATACTCGGCACGGTTATAAACATGGCGAACATCATTTTTAGTATGTGCAAGCTGTCGCTCTATCACATCAGCACGCCAAACGCCGCTATCATTTGCCACCGTAGAAAAGAGCGAACGAAATCCGTGCGTGGTCATCCGTCCGCCATACCCTGCTCGCTTAATGACCGCCAACACGCTTTCTACCGCCATGGGCTTGTTAGGGTCTAAGCGATGCTTAAACACATAGCCATCATCTATTCTTTCAGCGTGTAATCTACGTAAAATCTCTAGTGGCTGACTGGCGAGCGGTACAGCATGTTCTAATCTCATTTTCATTCTGTGCGTCGGTATGATCCAAGCGCCATTGTCTAAATCAAACTCACCCCATTTGGCTTTACACAATTCAGATGGGCGCACTGCTAAATAATTCGCCAAAGATAAGGCAGTGGCAGCATTGCCAATGCTTGGCGTTTCTTTGACCGCTTGCCAAAACTCTGGCATTTGCTCAGCGCTTAGCGTCGCCATATTTTTTGTGGTGTGCTTTGGTATGATTTTATCGACCAATAGACAAGGATTGTTGTTAGCGTACTCATGGGCAATCGCATAGTTAAATACTTGATTTAATAAGCGTAACGAGCGCTTAGCAGTTTCATAAGTTTTTTGTGCGACCATATCACTGACCGCTTTTGAATCCATTGCCCTAGTCACATCAGTAACTAACACATCTTGAAAATCAGCAGTGATATAATTAAGACGATAGATGACCGTATTTTTGTATTTTTCGCTTGACCACTGTGGACTGTACAAAGCGACCCATTCATCAATCAAGCTTTGCATGCTCATCATTGCCAAGCCTGAATTGTCTTTTGTGATTTGCGCCAATTCACGAGCTTTTTTTAAAGACACTGCAGGATATTCACCAAGCTTTTTGCGTTTACGCTTACCAAGCGGTGCATATTCAAGTACCCACGATTTGCGACCTGTCGGCATAACATCAATAGACAATCCACCGCCTGCCGATACAGAGTATCTTTTATCTTTAGCTTTAAGCCCCTTGATTTTTTGGTCGGTAATCATGTGTGTAATCCTGTGTGTGGCTGTGTGTAAATGTGTGTGTAAAATACTTTGATATAACATGATACAACATGACGCAACACGATACAAGACAAGCCTATAAAACACAATCAGGCATTAAAAAAGCCTTGATTTACAAGGCTTTTATGATACTTCTTAACACAAGATGATTTTTGATGATTGTTAAAATGGTGGAGATGGCGGGAGTCGAACCCGCGTCCGCCAGTACTACATCTATGAATCTACATGCTTAGATTCTGTCTATGGCTTTAATCCGCACC
>ERZ1023307.114-NODE-114-length-11694-cov-31.999399_pt1 | contig 11694 bp, 10 predicted proteins | sample MGYA00380475_ERZ1023307 | MGnify/ENA primary metagenome ERZ1023307 (study PRJEB33173, sample SAMEA4830378) | metagenome | study: EMG produced TPA metagenomics assembly of the PRJEB25223 data set... | reverse complement strand
CATCAGTCAAATCGGTCTATCTTATGTGTTCAGCTTTTGTGATACAACATGGAATCTTACAGGGTGCGACATTCATCAAATCTGCAAATTTTAATGCTCGTCCTGCTGACAAAACAGGTCTAATCACAGGCATTGTTATTCACAATATCAGCCTACCTCCTTCACAGTTTGGGCAAGTTAATGCCGATGGCGTACATCATGTAAAGGCTTTTTTTCAAAATCAGCTAAGCCCTAATGATCATGCATACTTTCAAGACATTCATACGCTCAAAGTATCTGCACATTTATTCATCGAACGCAATGGCAGCGTGACGCAATTTGTCAATTTTAATGATCGTGCGTGGCATGCAGGACAATCTGCCTATTTGGGTCGTCAAAACTGCAACGACTTTACCATTGGTATTGAACTTGAAGGGGCTGATGATATGCCCTTTGAAGCCGTCCAGTATCAAGTTCTTAGTCAAATCATTGTTGCTATTTATGATGCCTATCCTGCCACACGCCGCCATTTAATGGGGCATAGCGACATTGCTCCCCACCGAAAAACTGACCCAGGTAAGTATTTTGACTGGCAAAAACTGCGTGCTTTGGTCGCTCAAATGATGATTTAGACGCTTGTCAATTCAGCCAAGATCCTTTGAATTTATTAAATAAATCAAGTCATGATCGCTTGACATCTTAGCTTACAAAATTTTTATCACTTTTATTGATAAAGTATCCAAGAAAACTGAGCAAATTAGTGAAAAACCAAGTAAAATAACACATTTTTGATAAGTTTATATTAAGATGGCAAAATCTCGGCTCTTTCGCTCCACCGTCATTGTCAGTTCCATGACCATGCTTTCTCGTATTTTAGGTTTAATCAGAGACATGGTTTTGATGAGTGTTTTTGGTGCTGGTGGCTTGATGGATGCGTTTTTGATTGCCTTTAAAATCCCCAATTTTTTACGCCGTCTGTTTGCCGAAGGGGCATTTTCCCAAGCCTTTGTTCCTGTATTAACTGAGTACAAAGAAGCACGCACCTTAACTGAGGTGCGGCTGCTGATTGCCCGTGTCTCTGGCGTATTATCCTTGGTGCTGCTTGTATTGACGGTGGCGGTCATCTTTTTGGCACCTCAAGTGGTGTATTTATTTGCACCAGGTTTTGCCGATGACCCCCAAAAGTTTGACACTGCCGCCAAGCTGTTACGCTTGACTTTTCCTTATTTATTGTTTATCTCCATGACCGCATTTTTTGGTAGCATTTTACAAAGTTATGGAAGATTTGCAGCACCCGCCTTTGCTCCTGTATTACTAAATCTTTGTATGATTGGCGGTGCATTAATATTAGCACCGATGCTTGATAAGCCAATCATGGCATTAGGTTATGCCGTCGCCATTTCAGGTATTTTGCAGCTGCTCATACAGTTACCACAGCTTTGGCAACAAAAACTGCTTATCCCACCCAGTATCAGCTTTAAAGATGAAGGCGTTAGGCGTATTTTAAAGCTAATGCTGCCTGCCATTTTTGGGGTATCTGTCACCCAGATTAACTTATTATTAAGCACCGTATTTGCCTCATTAATGATTGCAGGTTCAGTATCATGGATGTATGCTGCCGAACGCTTAAGTGAGTTGCCATTAGGACTTATTGGCGTGGCAATTGGTACGGTGATTTTACCAAGTCTATCATCAAGTCGTGCCAAGTCAGATGATAAAAATTTTCGCCAAACGCTAGACTGGGCCGCCCGCTTAATTCTTGTCATCGGCATACCAGCCAGTCTTGCGATGTTTGTTTTATCAGATATCTTAATGGATGCTTTGTTTGTGCGTGGTCAATTTACCCACCAAGATGCCTTGATGAGTGGTATTGCTCTAAAATCTTTATCAGGTGGGATTTTAGGATTTATGCTCATTAAAATTTTTGCACCTGCATTTTTTGCAAATCAAGACACCAAAACGCCTGTTAAAATTGGCATCATTTCAGTATTTGCTAATATGATTTTTAGCGTCGTATTTATTGGGCTATTTTATTTAATGAAACTGCCGTTACATGGTGGATTGGCCTTGGCAACCACAGCAGCAAGTTTTGTTAATGCAGGTCTACTTTATGCCGTTTTACATCGCCGTGGTATCTATCGTTTTGGTGCTCACTGGAAAAAGATGATACGACAATTTTTGATTGCCAATCTTGCCATGGTAATCAGCTTGTCTGTCATTTTACCATTATATCCAATTGATGCGAATCACTGGCTAAAAATTGCCATCTTGCTGGGCATATGCGGTTTTGGGGCAATCATTTATGGCATCGCACTACTCATCACTGGCTTTCGCCCAAGTCAGCTTAAACATGGCTGAGCTGTCATGATACATTATGCCCTGCCGTACCATTGACATAAGCAATACAAAGCACACAAAAAAAATTACTTGTAACTTTTTAGAATTATCGTAAAATGTAACCATTAAGATGACGCACATATAAAATAGCCATTACAGCATATACCGCATTCATTCAATTACTCAAGTTCAATTTTTCAAGGAAAATAACCATGTCAACGCCTGTTAGTCAGCCTGTCGCTACTCAAATTGACCCTACCTTAGATTTAGAAAAAATCCGTTCTGAGTGCCAATCTTTGGCCAAATCTCGAGCTAAAGTCTCAGCAGGTGCTGCCGTCATTCCCTTACCATTTTTAGATGTTGCTGTTGATGTGGCAATGCTAACGAAGCTATTACCTGAAATTACCGAACGCTTTGGTCTAAAAGATAAAGCCAATTTAGACACCTCAACCGAAGAAGCACGCAAGCAAAATATCAAAGATCGCATTGTTTCTGTTGGTGGCTTGATTGCTGCTCGTGGCGTCGTTAATAAGACCATTCAAGGTTTTGGCGGACGCTTTATTGGTAAGCAAGTCAGTAAATTTATCCCATTGGGTGGCTCAATGGTGGCAGCATCGTTAGGCTATATGATTTTTAAAAAAATTGCTTTTGATCACATTGAAGAATGCTATAACATTGCCAAGCAATCTCAAAGCCAAGAGACAAATTCACAGGATGTTGATGCTTAATTGATATATCCAAGATATTCATTTTAGTTTATCTAAATGATTATAATTCGTATTATCAAAGCTCTAAGCGATATTTATTTGCAATCGCTTAGAGCTTTTGCTTATTTTGGAAATCTTTTTTCACTTTTGGCATAATAAATATCAGACTTTTATTTGAGAAAATCTCATAAACAGGCTAAAATAGTACTGATTTGGACAGCTGTCCATTTTGTGCTTTTTTGTTATTCTTTGATTTTATTATTCCTACGGGCAGCAATTCACCGCCCCAGCCAATCGCTAAGGTAAGAACATGACTTTTGTTGTAACTGATAACTGTATCCGCTGTAAATATACTGACTGTGTTGAAGTTTGTCCTGTTGATTGCTTTTATGAAGGTCCTAATTTTTTGGTCATCAATCCTGATGAATGTATTGATTGTGCTTTGTGTGAACCTGAATGCCCTGCCAATGCCATTTTCTCTGAAGATGAAGTTCCAAGCGGTCAAGAAGAATTTTTAAAAATTAATGAAGAGTTATCCGCTGTTTGGCCAAACATCACCGAGAAAAAAGATGCCCTACCTGACTATGAAAAATGGGATGGCGTTGAGGGCAAACTCCAATATTTAGAACGCTAAATCTACAATACCATTATTTAAAAATAATTCATAAAAAAGATGGCTTGTAAAAATATGACTGGTATCTCGTGTTAATACCGCACTTTATCATCATAGAGTTTATGCTCATAAGACGCACAACATCAGTATTTATAATCATAAGCAATGATTTAATCAAATTTTATCAAGGCGATTTATGAACTTTTGGTTATTATTTTGGCATATTTTGGGTGCCTGTATTTGGGTTGGTGGCCATTTGTATCTGTGTCTGTGCATATTACCCAAGGCTGTGCGTCATCAGGACAGCCAACCCATCTTAAACTTTGAAAATAGTTTTGAAAAATTGGGCATGACTGCTTTGGTTGTGCAGGTCTTGACGGGCTTTTATATGGCACACAAATATTTGCCCAGCTTTGGCATGCTCACTGATTATCATAACCAAATTTCAGTACTGATTAGCATGAAAATCACATGGCTAATATTCACGATACTGACGGCTTTATCCGCTCAACTTATCGTCATTCCAAGATTAAAAAAAGACTTGGGTAATGCTAAGCTACGCCATATATTTGCTGGACATATTATCTTGGTCACAGTATTGGGGCTGGCATTTATGACAACTGGGGTATTATTTCGGACAGGATTTTAATATAAGCCGATGATTGTTAAGAATAGAGCTGATGGTGCTGCAGATAACTCGTTATCATACCAAATTTTGTTTTAGTCGCTTGTTAAATCAGTTAGCACAATCGTTAATCAATGCTTTAAAATAAGTCAGGCTTATCACGATAAAATATTATGATGAATATGCGTTTACCAACCTTGCCCATGATATTAAAATCATCATTGGCGATATTTAAATATCTGATATTATTTTTCATCATTTATCTGTTGATTAATTGGTTGCGTCAGCCTATCATGCCCGTTAAGCCAAATTTACAATTCACAGATTATCAAGGCACTCCCATTGACATTGCTACCATCAGCCAAAAATCACCTGTTTTGGTATATTTTTGGGGAAGCTGGTGTCATGTGTGTACCATCACCTCACCTAAAGTCAATCAACTACACCAAGATGGTTATTCTGTCGTCAGTATCGCTGTCAAATCAGGCGATGATGCACAACTTGGTCAATATCTACAAAGACATCAATATCATTTTACGACGATTAATGATACTGATGGGCAAATATTTGCCAACTGGCAAGGACAAGTGACGCCATCGTTTGTTATTTTATATCAAGGAAAAATGACTCAAGGTATGGCAGGTATTTCGCCATTGTGGATGCTAAAGTTACGCTTAGTATTACATCATTATCTACCCATATAAAGTTAGCATGTTGTATCCAAACGGCAGGCATCATATGCCATTTTAATGCCTTGAATCATAGATGGATAAGCATTCAGGCCATGTGATTGACCCAAATTAAAATGAAAGTCAACTTTAGCATTTGGTAGATTATCTTTTAAAAATAGCATGGTTTGATAAGCATCACTGCCTTGTAAATCGGTCGTAGGTGCATTTGGGTTATGACGCTTGGCATTTAACTCTTGCTCACCTAGCGTGATGATGACATTAGCAACATTAGATGCGGGCATAAAGCCTGCTTTATATTCATAAATGCTTTTATCATTCCACCAAATTGATGGGCTGGCAATGAATATAGCCCAAATAACCCACCATATGAATGCCCAATCAGTGTACGATGCCGTGAGTTGATGCCAAATTCATCATCTAATATCGGCGTCAGCTCCTGTGTGATGAATTGATAAAGCATTTTCGCCCCACCAAATTTCACCTGCTCACCATTTGGTGCAGGATAGCTGGCAGCAGGCGGTGTATAATCATGCGTACGATTAAAGACATCGAGTCTACGCCCTGTATTATAGCCAATACCCACCACAAGCAAAGATTTTGGATTGGTTTCACTGGGTCTACCCTGTAGCATTTGGGCAATGGACACACTTGGCGAAAAAAACGCATTGCCATCAAGCACATAAACCACTGCATAGCCATTTTTAGGTTGATTGCCAATTTTTGCTACTTGGATCAGATAATCTTTATGAGTAAAATTTGAATGAATGACTTTTTCATAGCTATTTGATATGCTTACAGGTTGCCAGTCATCAGATTGATACATTGTGTTAGATAAAGTAGCACAACCCATTAGCATCACCGTCATCATCATAAAACAGGCTTTATAACAGCTTATTTGCATAAATTTTTTCATCATTTTTATGAATATTTTTATGAATATTTTTATGAATATTTTTATAAATACAATAACATTAGCCCACAGTTAAAATTGGTATTTTAAGCCAGCAAAGTAAGTACGCCCCGGCTCATTATAAGTCTGACCAATGTTGTGATCACGCAACTTTTGCTTATCAAATATATTATTGATGCCGATACGAGCAGTCAAAGCATCATTAAATCGGTAGCCTGTGTTGATTGACGCAATATGATAACCCTTAGCATTTTTATTATGCAAAAGTCCATCGCCCATTCGGTTTTCAATGACATTTTCTGCCACTTGGCGTGCCTTTTGACGACCATATTTGGTCAAGGTGAAATTCATATCCCAGTCATCAGTAATTTGATAATCAATGATTGAGTTATAGGTATAATTCGGTATCAGTGATAAAGGATTGCCCGTACGCAGGTCCACCGATTTTATCATACGGGTAATGTTATTTGTCCAACGAATATCCCCCCAATGCAGAACCAAACTGCCCTCAATGCCTTCAACTTTTGCTTTTGGAATATTTTCCCATTTTAGTAAATTATAAGTCATATTGGTTGTTCTACCATTATTTGCCGCATAAGGTAGGGTAACTGTATTAAGTATATTTGTGCCAGCAGCAATCTTATTTTTATAATCATTATGAAAATAAGTCAAATGAGCATGAACCACATCTTTGTGATATTGTATGCCAAGTTCGGTATTTAGTGATGTTTCAGGTTTTAGCTTTTCATTACCTTGCAATACGCACCATTGACCCGTTGGCACAAGACCAATCGGGCAACCACCGCCACGAGTACCCAATAAATAACCTTCGGTATTTTGGTACAGATTTGGTATTTTATAAGCTTGGGCTATGCCAGCTTTTAGCGTCCAACGATCATCAAGATGATGCGTTAGGTTTAAAGCAGGGCTAAAGTTACCGCCAGATTTATCATGATGGTCATAACGACCTGCCAAAACTAAGTTGGTTTTATCGCTCAATGACAGATTATTTTCAGCATAAATGGATAGGATTTCAGATTTTGACTGGCTTCTGTCACCAGTAACAAATGCAGCTGAATAGATCGCCTTTGGGTCTGTGCCTGTTGCTGTGCCTTCGTCCATATTTGCTTTATCAATCAGCTCATCATGCGTATATTCTGCACCAACCGTCAATTTTTGGGGTACTTTGATTTGTAAAGGTATATTGACCTCACCATGTATACGCCGTGTATTTAATTTGGTATCTTCAAAATAAGAAGCTCTATGGTCAATGACGCCTTCTAGTCCACCTGCCAAACCTTCATTCAAACGAGTATTTTTGGTTTTGTTGTTTTGTAAAGTCAACTTACCATCACCCCAATCATATGTGCCATCATATACCAAAGAATGTGCATAACGACGCATGATATTTGTCTGTTTACCAATCAGACTATTAAGATGAGCATTGCTTACTTTGGTTCTATCGCTAGTATCATGGTTGGAGGCATCATGATTGGAATACTGTGTATCACCTGCATACAAGTTGCCTTGACGACCATAAGCAGCATCAAAACTCAAGGCATGATTGGGGGTAATTTGATAATTTAAATGCACGCCCAAATCTTGATTTTTTACACCCTCACGCCCTGCTGCACGAGCTAAATATCTGTCGCCTCTGGCATTATAATAGGGTACAAGAGGATTAATATCCACATCATCCATATCGGTCTTATTATAACTGCCATAGATGCGAAAGCCCAATTTATCATCTATTATAGGGCCGCTTAAACTGGCACTAATACGATGTGAGGCACCTTGTTTATCATTTTTTGGGTGCTCCATATGAACTTGTACCGAACCTTGATTTTCATGAGTAATTTTTTTGGTGATAATATTCACCACACCGCCCATAGCACCACTACCATAACGAGCACTGGCAGGCCCACGCAATACCTCAATAGACTCAATGGCCTCACTGCGAATCACCACGAGTGTCTCTCTCACCACGCCAAGCATAACGGACACTATTTCTAGAAGTGACGGGCTTACCATCAATTAAAATCAGCGTATTTTCAGGACCCATGCCACGAATATCAATTTGGCGATTATTACCTCGTTGGCCCGTTGCGGAGTTGCCTGTCAAATTTACGCCCGGCATCTTACGAACAATTTCAGAGATATCAGATTTGACAGGCATTCGTTCCAAATCATGCTTAGAAATCCGAGACGCCCCCAAAGACTGCTTAACCTGAGCTTCGGCAGTGATGACGACCGCATCAAGCGTAACAGATGGCAAATCATCATCTGACTTTTGAGCCATCGCTGGTGTGCTTAACATGATTAATAAACATAAAGTTAGATATTTTGGCTGAAAATGTCTCATAGAAGTTACCCTATTTTGGGTTTTGGGTTTTGGGTTTTGGGTTTTGGTAGTATAATCTCAAATTATTCTAATGTAAATAATTATCATTATTATATATTATAAATTATCAATAATACACAAAAAAATCCAGTCTCAAGAACTGGATTTTTAATTAACTAATTCGGCTACCAAATATCAGATTTGACTTTTTGTTTTAGTTTGGGGTAGTTGTCAAGCTTAAAAATAGGATAAGCGATGCCTGATTTGAGTTGTGATTGATAATCATGAATCAGTACAAAGACATATCTTGACAATAATAAAATGGCAATCAAGTTAATAAATGCCATTGTCCCCATGGTCAAATCACCCATGTCCCAAACAACATCAACTTTTACGACTGCACCAAAGTACACAAATCCTAATACCAACAAGCGAAATAGTGTCAAAACTTTTGTATTATTTTTTAAAAATTGCATATTAGACTCAGCATAAGCATAATTACCAATGATGGTTGAGAATGCAAAAATAAATAAAATAATGGCTAAAAAATACTGACCCCAGCTACCCACATGACTTTCAAGCGCCGCTTGTGTCAACTGAATGCCAGATAAATTGGCTGCATTTTCAGGCATTTGTGCCAATAAAATGATAAATGCGGTACACGAACAAACAATTAAAGTATCCACAAATACCCCAAACATCTGAATCATGCCTTGGTCTAATGGATGTCTGACACTGGCAGCAGCGGCGGCATTGGGCGCAGAACCTTGACCTGCTTCGTTTGAGTATAAACCTCGTTTAATGCCCTGCATCATCGCAACAGATACCATGGAGCCAAATAGTCCGCCACCTACTGCCTCAAAAATAAATGCTTTTTCAAAAATCAGTGCAATGATTGACGGTATGGCGGTTATGTTCATCAAGATAATGGTTAAAGCCACCAAAATATAAATCAATGCCATGATCGGTACAACCATTTCGGCAATCTTTGCCACACGGCGAATGCCACCAAAAATAATCGGTGCGGTCAAAATCACCAACAACGCCCCAATCATGTGCTTATAACTTTGCCATTGATTTTGGCAGATGGCATCTTCTGCCACACAGCCTGATGCTGATTGTATGGCAAGTGTGATGGTATTAGATTGAATGGATTGATAAACAAAACCAAAACACACAATCAATGCCAAGGCAAACAAAAACCCAAGCCATTTTTGACCAAGACCTTGTTCAATATAATACGCAGGCCCACCTCTGAACTGACCTGTTGTGGCATCACGCACCTTAAATAGCTGTGCTAGGCTTGACTCTGCCAATGCTGAACACATACCGATCAAGGCAATCAGCCACATCCAAAATACCGCACCAGCGCCGCCAATACTAATAGCAATTGCCACGCCTGCAACATTGCCCACGCCCACACGGCTTGCAAGCCCTGTTACAAATGCCTGAAAGCCTGAAATGCCTGCATCATCATGCTGATTGCGACTACCAAGCATGGATTTGATACTACGACCAAATAAACGAAACTGTGCCACGCCTGAAAAAAGCGTAAAAAATAGCCCAATACCAATCAGCATCCAAATCAGTATGTCCCAAAGCGGTGTGCTGATGGTTGTTACAACACAATGTAACCCATCAACAAATCCAGACTTAGCCAAACAAGATATCGGATTATCGTACATAATTTTTCAATCCAAAAAAAAGATGGCAGAAACGCCATCCGTTGTTTTATAACCATGCTTTGAATTTGCCTTACTTGGCAAATGTCAGGATTATATAACAAATTTTCTCATAAATCACGAAAATTTTACTTCATGTAAACTTAGTGTAAACTTTTTTAAACCGCTGATTTGCCATTATTAAACTTTCGAAGACTTAAAAACCAATGTAAAATAATTGCCGCAAAAGTCGCTGTCCCAATACCGCCAAGATTAAAATTTCCAACCATCAAACCAAAATCACCCGTACCCAAAATGATGGTAATGGCGGCAACCATAAGATTTTTGTTATTGGCAAAATTAACTTTATTATCAATCCAAATCTTAGCACCAGCAATGGCAATCAAACCAAATACCACAATGGACGCCCCTGTCAAAACAGGGCTAGGAATGGTCTGAATCATTGCACCAAATTTGGGAGAAAATCCCAAAATCATGGCAAAGATGCCTGCCAGTACAAAAATGAGTGTTGAATAGACACGAGTTACCGCCATTACACCGATATTTTCGCCATAAGTGGTCATGCCTGTACCGCCCACACTTGCTGATAATGCTGTTGCTACGCCATCAGCCACAAATGCCCTGCCAAGATACGGCGTTAAATTTTCCCCCGTCATCGCACTCACCGCTTTGATATGACCAAGATTTTCAGCCACCAAAATAAATGCAACTGGCGCAATGATTAATAAGGCATTGGTATCAAAAGTTGGGCGACTAAAATTTGGCAATCCAAACCAATCAGCCTCAGCAATTAAAGCAAAATTAATCGGCTCACCTAAACCCAAAATATTGGTCGCTATCGCATAAATTGCATATGCCATCGCCAAACCTATCAGGAGTAACAAACGCTGTAAAAATCCATGTGCAAAAACCGCAATCATACCCATGCATAACACGGTTATCAATGCCATCCATAAATCAAACGGCTTGCCTTGTACACCGCTGACGGTAATTGGGGCTAAGTTTAAGCCAATAATCATCACCACCGCACCTGTAACAACGGGCGGCATGAGTTTTTCAATCCATTGTGTGCCTGTTGCCATCACAATAAAACCAATGACAGCATACAAAACACCACAAGCGATGATACCACCTAACGCCACTGATAGATTTGGATTAGCACCGCTACCTGTGGCATGTGCTGTTGCTGCTGCCACCACACCAATAAAAGCAAAACTTGAACCCAAATAACTCGGAACACGCCCGCCTGTCATCACAAAAAATAAAATGGTACAAATCCCGCTCATCATAATCGCAAGATTGGCATCAAATCCCATCAATAAAGGTGCCAGCACCGTTGCCCCAAACATCGCCAAGACATGTTGCAATCCCAACATGATACTCTGCCCAACTGGCAAATATTCATTCGTTGCCACAGGTTGTGTGTTCATATCACCTGTATAAGGTTGCCATTTTGGGAACCAGCTCATACGCACTCCAAATCACTCAAAAACAATGTTAATATTGTACTATACTTAGCATGATAAAAAACTTAGCATGATAAAAAGTATCAAAACTTTTTTAGTCTCTAAAAAATGAAGCCGATTGTAAATATCACATTGATGTAACTTTTTGAGATGATAAAGCGTTGTTATTTATGCTCTGTATTTATGCTCTGTATTTGATAATATTCTATTTGCCCCCACCAAATACTTTGTAACTTTCTTAATTTTGTCTTATAATAGGCAGTTTACTAAATTTAGCCAAAAGCGAGATACGCCATGACTGAGTCCATTGACTACAAGAACACCCTAAATCTTGCCGATACC
>ERZ1023307.73-NODE-73-length-23784-cov-116.923216_pt1 | contig 23784 bp, 23 predicted proteins | sample MGYA00380475_ERZ1023307 | MGnify/ENA primary metagenome ERZ1023307 (study PRJEB33173, sample SAMEA4830378) | metagenome | study: EMG produced TPA metagenomics assembly of the PRJEB25223 data set... | reverse complement strand
GGCTCTTTGTCAACTGTAGTGGGTTGAAGTCAGCTAAGCTCGAGAAAGGACAAATTTCGTCCTTTCTTTTTTGATGTTCAGAGCGATAAAAATCCGTTTTTTGAAGTTTTCAAAGTTTCGAAAACCAAAGGCATTGCGCTTGATAAGTTTGATGAGATTATTGGTCGCTTCCAGTTTGGCATTAGAATAGTGTAGTTGAAGGGCGTTGACAATCTTTTCTTTATCTTTGAGGAAGGTTTTAAAGACAGTCTGAAAAATAGGATGAACCTGCTTAAGATTGTCCTCAATAAGTCCGAAAAATTTCTCTGGTTCCTTATTCTGGAAGTGAAAAAGCAAGAGCTGATAGAGCTGATAGTGGTGTTTCAAGTCTTCCGAATAACTCAAAAGCTTGTTTAAAATCTCTTTATTGGTTAAGTGCATACGAAAAGTAGGACGATAAAATCGCTTATCACTCAGTTTACGGCTATCCTGTTGAATGAGTTTCCAGTAGCGCTTGATAGCCTTGTATTCATGGGATTTTCGATGAAACTGATTCATGATTTGAACACGCACACGACTCATAGCACGGCTAAGATGTTGTACAATGTGAAAGCGATCAAGAACGATTTTAGCATTCGGGAGTGAAACAGTCTGGGAGACTGTTTCAGCCTGAGCCTAGAAATTTGAAAGCGAAGCTGTTTAGCCAAGTCATAGTAAGGGCTAAACATATCCATAGTAATGATTTTGACGCGACATCGGACGGCTCTATCATATTTAAGAAAGTGATCTCGGATGACAGCTTGTGTTCTACCTTCAAGAACAGTGATGATATCGAGCTTGTCAAAATCTTGCGCAATAAAGCTCATCTCCATCTCCCGATTGAAACAGTCACTCCCCGGACTGTTTCAACGTCCCAGGACATAATCTCAGGAAGACGCGAAAAATCATGCTCAAAGTGAGAATCATTGAGCTTGCGAATGACAGTTGAAGTTGAAATGGCCAGCTGATGAGCAATATCGGTCATAGAAATCTTCTCAATCAACTTTTGCGCAATTTTTTGGTTGATGATACGAGGGATTTGGTGATTTTTCTTTACCAGGGGAGTCTCAGCAACCATCATTTTTGAACAGTGATAGCACTTGAAACAGCGTTTTCTAAGGAGAATTCTAGTAGGTATACCAGTCGTTTCAAGATAAGGAATTTTAGAAGGTTTTTGAAAGTCATATTTCTTCAATTGGTTTCCGCACTCAGGGCAAGATGGGGCGTCGTAGTCCAGTTTGGCGATGATTTCCTTGTGTGTATCCTTATTGATGATGTCTAAAATCTGGATATTAGGGTCTTTAATGTCTAGTAATTTTGTGATAAAATGTAATTGTTCCATATGATTCTTTCTAATGAGTTGTTTTGTCGCTTTTCATTATAGGTCATATGGGACTTTTTTTCTACACAAAATAGGCTCCATAATATCTATAGTGGATTTACCCACTACAAATATTATAGAACCCAAAAATGCTCTGAAACACTGATTTCAAGGCATTTTTTGTTAGTTTAAAATTACTCCCATTCTTCTTTTCCAAACGTACAATATATCCAAAACCATTCAAAATACTAGATTCTATTTTTTATAATATCACTAAATCCACCTAATTATAGGACGTTTTCAGATTTTTAGTCCCGTCCCAGTCCCAGTACCGGAGAAATATTGTTTTAATATAATATCTCTTTTTGTCTTCTAAGCTCTTAAAAGCAAAAGAACAAGTAAAGAGTCAAGACAAGGATAAAAAGTCCATATTAGGGCAAATAAAAAGCTTTAAGACAGATGACAAATCTAAGTCAAATAAGAAAGACCATAGCAAAGGTGCAGAGAGATAAATATTGGCGGTCTTCGGACTGCCTTTATTTTTTTATCCATTTTTCAAATCAAATTTATTCAGACTATATATGCACATATACACTTAAATTCATATAAAAACATGGCTTGTAAAAAATTACTTTAATCACAATAATCGCATTTAAAATTGTGATGTTTGCAAGCTAAATTACGGACTTCACTTGGAAGTTTTCCCTTGTATCTTTTATAATAGATAGAAAATTTGCTGGCAGATGAATATCCAACAGATTCTGCTATCTCTTTTATAGGTAGTTCAGTGTTTAAAAGAAGAGTTTCAGCTACATTCATTCTTTTTCTTTGAGTGTACTCTGTAATGCTTTGACAATATTTTTCCTTAAATAAATTTTTTAATTTAGTACCACTCATTTTAGATATTTTTTCAAGCGTGCCTTGATTTACATTCGTTGCAAAATGATCATCTAAGAATCTTGCTACATCTTCAAGTGCTTTATCATCATCAATTTCAATTTTATATTTTTTTCTATTTAAGTATGTGTCAATTACTATACTTATCCATTCATTTGCCTTTGCTTTAAAGAAAAAATCAGCGGCAGGAGCGTCCATCTTACAATTTAATATTTCCATTGCCACTCTTTCTAAGGCCTTTGTAAGTATTATTTGATTCGGTTGAAGCAAGGTTGAATAAAAAGATTCTGGATTAATGTTAATAGATGCTAAATGTTTTTCTATTAGCTCTTTTTTAAAACCAATGGAAACAGCAAGATAACAACAATTCTCGTGTAATAAAAAAACAAAATCATCTTTTATATTATCAAAATCAAAAGTACATAAAGAGTTTGCGGTAATAGTTTGATACGGATTAAACTTTTCTCCGTTTGCACTGACAATGTAACTTGAATAAATTGAAACATAGTCTGACATACTATAAGTGCTATTTTGAACTACTTCCTCTTTGATATAAAAATCATGTATATCGATAATGAAGCTGCCTCCTTCATAAAACCAATATAGGCCTTCTGTATAAGTTGAATTCTCTTTTTTCCAACAAAATGTATGACCTGCACTTGAATACTTCTCATTGTTTTTACATTCATCTACTTTCATATAATCTTTTACAAAATCATAATATGACATAACACACTATCCCTTTTAGACAATATTCCAATTAGCCTTATTAATTCAAAACTATTGTATTAGTAATTATAACAGATGTATAATAGAAAAGCAATGATAGATATTATCAATTAAGCGAATTTATATCTAAAAGGGATATTAAAGAAAGGAGATATGCTTATGAAGATTTACAAAAAACTATTTGCTTATGTCCAAGATAAGAAATATCTTGGGGTTTTGGCCATAATTTTTTCTGCTATATCTGCTCTACTTACAGTATATGGATATTATTTAATCTACAAATTTCTAGATAAGTTAATAATTAATTCAAATTTATCCGGTGCAGAGAGCATAGCATTAAAATCTGTTATTACACTAACAAGTGGAGCGATATTTTATTTTGTCTCAGGAATGTTTTCACATATCTTGGGATTCAGGCTTGAAACAAATTTAAGAAAAAGGGGAATCGATGGTCTGGAAAAAGCAAGTTTTAGGTTCTTTGACTTAAATCCATCTGGTCAAATAAGAAAGATCATAGATGATAATGCAGCACAAACTCATCAGGTGGTAGCTCACATGATTCCCGATAGCTCTCAGGCAATAGTCACACCTATACTTGTCCTTGTACTAGGCTTTATAGTAAGTATAAGGGTTGGTATAACTTTGCTTGCTCTTACTATAATTGGTGGCTTAATTTTAGGGGCGATGATGGGCGAGCAAGAATTTATGAAGATATACCAAGAAGCTCTATCTAAACTAAGTGCTGAAACTGTTGAGTACGTGAGAGGAATGCAAGTTGTAAAAATATTTAAAGCAAATGTAGAGTCTTTTAAAATCTTTTATAAGGCGATAAAAGATTACTCAAAGTATGCTTATGATTATTCCCTATCTTGTAAAAGGCCTTATGTTTTGTATCAATGGTTATTTTTTGGACTGATTGCAATTTTAATTATTCCTATAGTTTATTTTATGACTAGCTTAGCTAGCGCAAAGGTGATTTTACTTGAGCTTATCATGATTTTATTTTTATCAGGAGTTCTCTTTGTTTCATTCATGAGAATGATGTGGTACTCCATGTATATTTCTCAAGGAAATTATGCAGTAGATACTTTAGAGGCGCTTTACGAAGATATGCAAAAAGACAAATTAGTGCATAGTAATGTCAATAATTTTAAAAACTATAATATAGAATTTGAGAATGTTAGCTTTGCTTATAATGATAAAGCTGTCATTGAAAATTTATCCTTTAATTTAGAAGAAGGAAAGTCCTACGCACTTGTCGGTTCATCTGGATCAGGCAAATCAACAGTAGCAAAACTTATATCAGGTTTTTACAATGTTAATAAAGGAAGCATAAAGATAGGCGGGATAGCAATAAGTGAATATTCTGACGAAGCCTTAATTAAAGCCATTTCCTTTGTTTTTCAAGATTCAAAATTATTCAAGAAGAGCATTTATGATAATGTAGCTTTAGCTAATAAAGATGCGACGAAAGATGACGTTATGAGAGCCTTAAAATTAGCAGGATGCGATTTAATATTAGACAAATTCCCAGAAAGAGAAAATACAATCATAGGCTCAAAAGGTGTTTATTTATCCGGTGGAGAAAAACAAAGAATTGCAATTGCTAGAGCAATTTTAAAGGATTCCAAAATTATTATTATGGATGAAGCATCAGCATCTATTGACCCAGATAACGAGTTTGAATTGCAAAAAGCTTTTAAAAATCTTATGAAGGATAAAACAGTTATCATGATTGCACACAGGCTATCTACAATTAAAGACCTTGATGAAATTATTGTCATGGATAGTGGAAAAATTATAGAAAGAGGGTCTGACAAAGAATTAATGTCAAAAGATACAAGGTATAAGAGCCTGCAAGAGATGTTTAACAGTGCGAATGAATGGAGGGTTTCAAATGAAAGAGTTTTATAAAAAAAGATTTGCTCTTACAGATGGAGGAGCAAGAAATTTAAGTAAAGCAACACTGGCTTCATTTTTCGTTTATTGTATAAACATGCTTCCTGCCATATTACTTATGATTTTTGCTCAGGAAGTTTTGGAAAATATGGGCAAAAGCAATGGCTTTTATATAGTATTCTCAGTTTTGACTTTGATAGCAATGTATATTTTGCTTTCTATCGAATACGATAAATTATATAACACAACCTATCAAGAAAGTGCAGATTTAAGAATAAGGACAGCGGAGAATTTATCAAAATTACCTCTATCTTACTTTTCTAAACATGACATTTCCGACATTTCACAAACAATCATGGCTGATATTGAAGGCATAGAGCATGCAATGAGCCACTCAATACCAAAGGTGGGCGGCATGGTACTGTTTTTCCCATTAATATCTGTAATGATGCCAGCGGGCAATGTCAAGATGGGTTTAGCTGTAATTATTCCATCTATTTTAAACTTTATATTTATACCTTTATCTAAAAAATATCAGGTTAATGGACAGAATAGATATTATGATGTCTTAAGAAAAAACTCAGAAAGCTTTCAAGAAAATATCGAAATGCAAATGGAGATTAAAGCATATAATTTATCGAAGGATATTAAAGATGACTTATATAAAAAAATGGAAGATAGTGAGAGAGTACACTTAAAGGCGGAAGTAACTACAATTTTAACTTTGTCTATATCTTCAATATTTAGCTTTATATCTCTTGCTGTTGTGATATTTGTCGGCGTAAATCTAATTATTAATAAAGAGATAAATTCTCTCTACCTTATAGGATATTTACTAGCTGCTATGAAGATAAAAGACTCTTTAGATGCATCTAAAGAGGGCTTGATGGAAATATTTTATTTATCGCCCAAAATAGAAAGATTAAAAGAAATTCAAAATCAAGATTTACAAGAAGGCGATGACTATAGCTTAAAAAAATTTGATATTGATCTAAAAGATGTTGAGTTTGCCTACAATAAAGACGCAAAAGTTTTAAACGGTGTAAGTTTTAAAGCTAAGCAGGGAGAGGTCACTGCTTTGGTAGGTGCAAGTGGCTGCGGTAAAACAACTATCTTGAAACTTATATCAAGACTTTATGATTATGACAAGGGACAAATCTTAATTGATGGCAAAGATATAAAGGAAATATCAACAGAATCCCTTTTTGATAAGGTGTCTATTGTTTTCCAAGATGTGGTTCTCTTTAATCAAAGCGTTATGGAAAATATTAGAATCGGTAAGCAAGATGCAAGTGACGAAGAGGTTAAAAGAGCAGCAAAACTTGCAAATTGCACAGATTTTATAGAAAAAATGGATAAAGGTTTCGATACAGTTATTGGTGAGAACGGAGCTGAGCTATCAGGAGGAGAAAGACAAAGATTATCAATAGCCAGAGCCTTCTTAAAAGAAGCGCCGATATTGATCTTAGATGAGATAACAGCAAGCCTTGATGTTAACAACGAGAAAAAGATTCAAGAGTCTTTAAATAATTTAGTTAAAGATAAAACTGTTGTAATCATTTCACATAGAATGAAATCCATAGAAAATGCAGACAAGATAGTAGTTCTTCAAAACGGAAGAGTAGAAAGCGAAGGTAAGCATGAAGAGCTTTTACAAAAATCAAAAATTTACAAAAATTTAATAGAAAAGACAAAAATGGCAGAAGAATTTATTTATTAGGAGGACTACAATGGATAATAAAAAATTAAAAGTAAAAGATTTAGTAAGTATCGGTGTTTTTGGCGTAATTTATTTTGCCTTCATGTTTGGAGTTGGTATGATGGGCTTGATTCCAATATTGTTCTTAATATACCCGACAGTATTAGCCATAGTTGCAGGAACTGTTGTTATGTTATTTATGGCTAAGGTTCAAAAGCCATGGGCACTATTTATATTTGGTATGATATCACCACTTGTGATGTTTGCAGCTGGTCATACCTACGTAGTTGTGGTTTTATCACTTATAGTAATGATAATAGCAGAATTAATTAGAAAGATTGGTAATTATAATTCATTTAAATACAATATGCTTTCTTATGCAATCTTCAGCACATGGATATGTAGCTCTTTAATGCAAATGCTTTTAGCAAAAGAAAAATATATGGAGTGGTCTTTGATGACGATGGGAAAAGATTATGTTGATGTATTAGAAAAGTTAATAATTTATCCTCACATGGCTTTAGTAGCCTTAGGTGCTTTCTTAGGAGGAATTCTTGGAGCATATATAGGCAAGGCTCTATTGAAAAAACACTTTGAAAAAGCAGGCATCGTATAATGCCTACTTTTTCTTCAAATGCTCCCTTTAATCCCAATCCGATCTCTAAGATATTAGTCGTATTTATCACAGGCTTAACTGTTATGCATAGCATAAACATCCGTTTTGAGCTGGCAATTGTTTGTCTTATTGGTATTTTGCTTTATTTGAATGGATACAAAAAAACACTTTTCAAATGGATTATATTGTGTGGGATACTTTACTCCTTGCCTAATTTTATGGTGTTATCTGAATTAAACCCTATAGTTAAGATGTTTTTGAGTATACCTATTGTTATTAGAATGTTTATTTTACCATTTATGGCAGCAAGCTTTATGATAAAGACCTCGGATGTAGGCGCAATAATTTCATCGATGGATAAGCTTAAGATTTCAAAGAATGTATCCATACCTATTGCGGTTATGTTTAGATTCTTCCCATCTTTTAAGGAGGAGAAGAAAAACATCAAAATGGCTATGAGAGTAAGAGGGATAAATTTTAAAAACCCAGTCAAATATCTTGAATATGTTTCTGTGCCACTACTCATTATATCATCTAATATATCAGATGACATTGCAAAAGCGGCAGAAACAAAGGCAATAGAAAATCCAATTGCCAAGACCAGATACATTCGCGTAAAGATACAGCTAATTGATTTTGTTTATGTTTTAGCGGTTGCTGGACTTATTGTGGGAGGCTTAATATGGTTGAAATAAAAAATTTAAGTCTTGATTATGGTGAAGAGCATATATTAGATGATATATCACTATCCATAGCCGAGGGAGAGTGCGTGCTATTTACAGGAAAAAGTGGAAGTGGTAAGTCATCTTTAATAAATTCAATCAATGGACTAGCTGTAAGGTATGATAACGCAAAGACAAAGGGCGAAATAATTATTGATGGTAAGAATATAAAAAATTTGGAACTTTATCAAATCTCAATGCTTGTTTCAACTGTTTTTCAAAATCCTAAGACATATTTTTTTAATGTCAATACGACATTAGAATTATTATTTTATTTGGAAAATATCGGTCTTGCAAGAGAAGAGATGGACAGGCGTTTGAAGGATATGCTTGAGATATTCCCGATAAAAAATCTTTTGAACAGAAATATATTTAATCTATCCGGCGGTGAAAAACAAATTCTTTGCATTGCAGCTTCTTATATAGCAGGTACAAAGATTATAGTTATGGATGAGTCTTCATCGAATTTAGATATTAAAAGCATAAGTGTTTTGGCAAAGATGCTAAAGATATTAAAAGAGAAAGGCATAAGCATAATTGTTGCAGAGCATAGAATTTATTATTTGATGGACATAGTTGACCGTGTATTTTTAATAGATAAAGGAAAGCTTAAAAAAACTTATACTAGAAGTGAATTTTTAAAGCTAGATAAAAATAAATTAAATGCTTTAAGTTTAAGAGATAAAGAATTAAGTAAATTAAAAGTTCCTTATTTAAAAGAAGGTGGAGAGTATCAGATAAAAAATCTTAGCTACAAATTTACTGATGATGAGTGTTTAAGCTTAAAAGATATTTCATTCAAGCTTGGGAAAATTTATGGCATAATAGGATCCAACGGACGAGGAAAATCAACGCTTTTAAGATGTTTAATAGGTCTTGAGAAAAAATCAAAAGAAGAAATTTATTTTAAGGGAGAGAAGCTATCTAAAAAAGAAAGACTCAAAAACTCTTCACTTGTTATGCAAGATGTAAATCATCAATTATTCACAGATGAGGTATTCAACGAGCTTAGATTAGGAATAAAGAATTTTGATGAAGAAAAGGCGAAAATCATTTTAAAAGATTTAGGCCTGGACGAATTTATTGAAAGGCATCCGATGAGTTTATCAGGAGGGCAAAAGCAAAGGCTTGCAATAGCATCTGTTATGTGCAAGACTTCTCCATTTATCTTTTTTGACGAACCTTCAAGTGGTATGGATTATTCCAATATGATAAAAATATCTGAACTGATTAATAAGTATAAAACCATGGATAAAATAATTTTTATTGTTTCCCATGATATAGAATTTTTAAATGAAGTGGCAGATGAAATTTTTGAATTATAAAATAGAGTCTGTTAAACATGTCTATAGAACTGGTAAATTGTCTAAAAATTTAAAAGATACTAACACATATTGATATTTATTAGAAAATTAACTTCAGGATTTTTACAGTATTTATAAACTTTATAATATGTATTTATAGTATTAATAATTTCCATATCTTTAGGGAAATTATTTATTTACTTACCATAATTAAAGAGATGAGAGATAAATATCGGCAGTCTTCGGACTGCCTTTATTTTTTTACTTAATTTAATGCAGTAAATCATACGATTGAAAGGAATCTGCGTTATATGCTATAATTAGGTAGTTAATCTATACATTTAGAAAGGTAAAATATAGAATTGGAGAATGATATGGGATTTTCATATAATAAATTGTAACCGCCCAATAACGAAGTCTATTGAAAAATCTCCAGACTAGAGAACTCACGGATAGTTCCTAATCTGGAGATTTCTTATTTGCACTTTTCTTGTACAACTTTAGTCCACGGTAAATAGGCCTCTAAAACCTCTTTGTTTACGAGAGTTTCCTCGTTTGGAAGACATTCTAGAAGATAGGATAGATATTTCTCACTATTTAGTTGATGACGTTTAGCTGTTTCCAATAAGCTCATAATAATAGCTCTTGCTTTAGCTCCTTCAAAACTTTGAGAAAACAACCACCCTCGCTTTTTTAAACTGAGCTTAGGCTAAAAGAGTCCACTGGACTCTTTTACTCCGTCCCATAACCAATGATTTAATGGCGCATTCAGCTAGATTATTGGAAAGGACCAGATGTCCGTCTTTCAAAATAGTCTTAAAGGTTTCTTTATACTTGAGGCTGTATTCAATTGCCCTTCCTAGTTTTGAACCTGCTAAAACTGACTGACGACGGCACCAAGCAAAGAAGTCTTCCATTAGGGGTTGGAGCTCTTCTTGACGTTTCTGTAGTCGTTCATCAGCTGACAATGTCCTCCCAGTCTCTTTCCAAGGCAAATAACTGATCACAATAAGCTAAACCTTTAGCTCCTAACGATGATTTATCCGCTTGCTTGGGGGGCGCTTCAAAAAACTTCCTTCTCACATGCGCCCAACATCCAACAAGTGCAGCTTCTTCCAGTTGACGATAAGCTTCTAGCGGTTCGTAGTTTACCAAGCTTAGCGTCGCCTTGCTCCTAAACCTTGGACTGCTATCGCATAGGCAGAACTAGAGGACTAAAGTCCTAAGTTACTGCCGCAACATATCACAATGCACATAGCCAGAATAATCTCCTAGGAATTTTTGTTCTTTCTGTAAATAATTTGCAAACTATAGTAACTGTTGACTTTTACTTAACCATTTTTCGATTGTAAGTTCAAAATGGTCAACTACTATTATATTTTCAGGAATCGTATCAAAATCAAATAATAAATTATCTGAATGAGTTTTTATAACTACTCCAAAATCAAGTTTTTTGGAGTTTATAGCATTCTGTAATAAAGAGATACTCTCATTCAGACATTCATTATTTTTTTGAATTTTTATAGGTATCGGTTTTTTTTGAAAATGTTTAGGTAAAAAACCATCAATTCCTTTATTTCTTTGAACAATTTTTGCCTGTAATAATTTAAGAATGTTTTCTTCTTCCTCAGTTTTGGTTCTATATGCTTCGATTCCTTTATTCAATAAATTTGAACTTGTTTTTATAACATTTTCCAGACGTTGCTGAGTTATATTGATAGCTTCCTCAGATAAATCAATCCCCATATAATTTCTATTCAAAATCTTGGAGGCTACTAAAGTAGTTCCACTTCCACAGAACGGGTCTAAAACTATATCATTTTTATCAGTAGCAATCTTTATAATTTGTTCTAATAACAGAATAGGTTTTTGTGTAGGATAACCTACTCTTTCTTTAGCTTTTGGATTAAGAAATGGTATATTCCAAACATCTGAAAGGGGAACTCCATTTTTCTCTTTTGCTAGAATATAGTTACCATTATTATCAACTTTATATATAGTTTTAGAGTTTCCATCTCGTTTTCGTTCCACTAGTATTTGGTCGATATTTGTAGTAGAAGAATACTCTGTAAAAATTGTATTAAATTTAAAATCTTTTGACTTTGAATAAAAGTAAATGTTTTGATGATTGTTCAATAATCCCTTTTTTGAATTAGACCACCGTTTATAGTTCCATATAATTTCGCTTTGAAACATATCTGCTCCAAAGATATTATCTAAAATTAATCTAATATGATGATTTGCAATTTTATCACAATGAACGAAAATACTGCCACTATTTTTTAGCACTCTTTTGCATTCTTCTAATCTTACAGACAAAAATTCTTTGTAATCCTCAATCGAAGTCCACGTATCTTCGAATGAATACATAATATTTTTGTTATTAGATAATTTTTGGGTTTTCTGTGTAAAGAAAGGAGGGTCCATATAGATTAAATCAATACTTGAGGATTCAATAGTTTTTAATATTTCTAAGTTATCTCCTTTTAATACTGTCATTTTGATTTTACCCCTGTTTTTTTATTTGCAATATCTGTTAGAATACTAAGTAAATCAATACCGGTCACTGCTCTTAAATGTTCCCAGGCAGAATCTCCATAATAATATTTCCCTCCAATACCGTTATACAATGTTTCTAAAGTTTGCTGAATTTTTATAGCTTGAGTTCTATTTGGATAGTAGAACATTAACCGAATTGGTATATATCCTTTGTTATGAATAACTTTTATTCTAGTGTGTTCTTTAGTTATATGGTCTCCATCTGTAGTTGCATCCCACCATTTTATTTCGTATGCGTGTTTTTCTCCGACTAAACAATCAATTTCAAAAGTCTTAGGTTTTGTACTTTCAGAATTAGGAATGTTAACTTTTTAAGTATTTTCTGTACCAAATTTTTCGTTAAAGCATAGTACTGCAGCTTATTCTAAAAATGAACCAGCATATTTGTATAAAAAACGACCTTTATTTTGATACAAATCGATATTTTCTCCTTCTTCAAATGAAATACCTAAAACTCTGTATATCAAATAATGGCTCTTATTATCATTTGCCATTTCACGAACTCTCTCTTGAACTTTGATGTTTAAGTTATCAGAATATTTCTTAGCTAATTTTTCGATTTTTTCTTTCTAATTCGGTCATTTCTATCCTCTTGTTATAAATAAAATTATAGCTATATCTATTATAACATGGTTTAATAAATTCTTTGAGCTTTTTTCTTTTTAAATATTGATTGTTTCTAAAAGTTCTAGTAATATTGCTATTTCTCATTTTTCCAAATATGTTATTCAACTTATTAGCTACGTCTCTATTCATATTTTGGTATAAAATAAAAAATCAATTCTAACAGTTTTATATCAGAATAATAAATAAAAAAGCGATATTCTAGACTGTATCAATCCTTTTCCATTATAGGAGCAACAGAGTGGGAGTAGTCATCTAAGGACTAATTTATGTATTTTTACGAGTCAGTATCTTGGGATACTGGTTTTTACTTTTTTAGACTTTTTGACTACTTGTTAAAACTGGGGTAATTTTCGACTGTTTAACAGTTATTATGCAAAGTCTAAAAGATTAGAATTGTCAAAACAATCCGTCTAGGCTTGATTTTATCCTTTATTTACTATAAAATGAGAAGGAAAAATGTCAAACTTTTATATTGCAAATAGGAGAAATCATGACAAAAACATTAAAACGTCCTGAGGTTTTATCACCTGCAGGGACTTTAGAGAAGCTAAAGGTAGCTGTTCAGTATGGAGCAGATGCTGTCTTTATCGGTGGTCAGGCCTATGGTCTTCGTAGCCGTGCGGGAAACTTTACTTTCGAACAGATGGAAGAAGGCGTGCAGTTTGCGGCCAAGTATGGTGCCAAGGTCTATGTAGCGGCTAATATGGTTATGCACGAAGGAAATGAAGCTGGTGCTGGTGAGTGGTTCCGTAAACTGCGTGATATCGGGATTGCAGCAGTTATCGTATCTGACCCAGCCTTGATTATGATTGCAGCGACTGAAGCACCAGGCCTTGAAATCCACCTTTCTACCCAAGCCAGTGCCACTAACTATGAAACCCTTGAGTTCTGGAAAGAGCTAGGCTTGACTCGTGTCGTTTTAGCGCGTGAGGTTTCAATGGAAGAATTAGCTGAGATCCGCAAACGTACAGATGTTGAAATTGAAGCCTTTGTCCATGGAGCTATGTGTATTTCATACTCTGGACGTTGTACTCTTTCAAACCACATGAGTATGCGTGATGCCAACCGTGGTGGATGTTCTCAGTCATGCCGTTGGAAATACGACCTTTACGATATGCCATTTGGGAAAGAACGTAAGAGTTTGCAGGGTGAGATTCCAGAAGAATTTTCAATGTCAGCCGTTGACATGTCTATGATTGACCACATTCCAGATATGATTGAAAATGGTGTGGACAGTCTAAAAATCGAAGGACGTATGAAGTCTATTCACTACGTATCAACAGTAACCAACTGCTACAAGGCGGCTGTGGATGCCTATCTTGAAAGTCCTGAAAAGTTTGAAGCTATCAAACAAGACTTGGTGGACGAGATGTGGAAGGTTGCCCAACGTGAACTGGCTACAGGATTTTACTATGGTACACCATCTGAAAATGAGCAGTTGTTTGGTGCTCGTCGTAAAATCCCTGAGTACAAGTTTGTCGCTGAAGTGGTTTCTTATGATGATGCGGCACAAACAGCAACTATTCGTCAACGAAACGTCATTAACGAAGGGGACCAAGTTGAGTTTTATGGTCCAGGTTTCCGTCATTTTGAAACCTATATTGAAGATTTGCATGATGCCAAAGGCAATAAAATCGACCGCGCTCCAAATCCAATGGAACTATTGACTATTAAAGTCCCACAACCCGTTCAATCAGGAGACATGGTTCGTGCATTAAAAGAAGGACTCATCAATTTTTATAAGGAAGATGGAACCAGCGTCACAGTTCGAGCTTAAGAAAGGAAAAGGAAATGATAGAGGCACAGGGTTTCTTAGTGGATAAGCAAACAAGATGCATTCATTACCATAGCAAGCTGGATATTATTGCTTTACAATGCTATGATTGTAAAAAGTATTATGCTTGTTATCGGTGTCATGATTCATTAGAAAATCACCCTTTTGAGCCTTATCCCTTATCTTTGATACAGGATAAGCCTATTTTATGTGGTGTTTGTCTAAAACTATTAACATATAAGCAATATAAAGAAAGCTTAAGTTGCCTCTTTTGTTTTTCTCGCTTTAATCCAGGTTGCCAAAATCATAAGGAACGCTATTTTAAATAGCAAATCATCTAGTTTTGAAGTAGGAGAAAACTCAATTCCAAGAGAAAATGAAGTAAATCTTCCCACAATAAAACGCATAATATCAAGATTGTTCAATACCTGATACTATGCGTTTTTAAGATTTTAAAGACTTTTTTCCTAGCCCCTTTTTACTTTATCTGGTATTTTGACTACTTGTTAAAACTGGGGTAATTTTCGACTGTTTAACAGTTATTATGCAAAGTCTAAAAGGTTAGAATTGTCAAAACAATCCGTCTAGAGTATGCGTGATGCCAACCGTGGTGGATGTTCTCAGTCATGCCGTTGGAAGTACGACCTTTACGATATGCCATTTGGGAAAGAACGTAAGAGTTTGCAGGGTGAGATTCCAGAAGAATTTTCAATGTCAGCCGTTGACATGTCTATGATTGACCACATTCCAGATATGATTGAAAATGGTGTGGACAGTCTAAAAATCGAAGGACGTATGAAGTCTATTCACTACGTATCAACAGTAACCAACTGCTACAAGGCGGCTGTGGATGCCTATCTTGAAAGTCCTGAAAAGTTTGAAGCTATCAAACAAGACTTGGTGGACGAGATGTGGAAGGTTGCCCAACGTGAACTGGCTACAGGATTTTACTATGGTACACCATCTGAAAATGAGCAGTTGTTTGGTGCTCGTCGTAAAATCCCTGAGTACAAGTTTGTCGCTGAAGTGGTTTCTTATGATGATGCGGCACAAACAGCAACTATTCGTCAACGAAACGTCATTAACGAAGGGGACCAAGTTGAGTTTTATGGTCCAGGTTTCCGTCATTTTGAAACCTATATTGAAGATTTGCATGATGCCAAAGGCAATAAAATCGACCGCGCTCCAAATCCAATGGAACTATTGACTATTAAAGTCCCACAACCTGTTCAAGCTGGAGACATGGTTCGAGCTCTTAAAGAGGGGCTTATCAATCTTTATAAGGAAGATGGAACCAGCGTCACAGTTCGTGCTTAATGTAGTTGTTTAGTTTTAAAAAATTATGCAAAGCTCCATATACAACACTTAAACGAGATTAAAGAATGGCGAAATCCCTTGATGCGCAAGAGATTAGCTGTCCTTTTTTATTTTTTAAGTGATAAAGTCGGAGCTTAGGTATTAAAGCCTATCAAATTAAACAAAGAAGCGATGTCTTAGATATTTTGAAAAAAATTAATAAGCAGAAAACTCTCTATTATTTTGTTGTAGAGAGTTTTTTGTTAATAAAATTTTACAAAATGACATTTATATATTGCATTGAGTTAGATATATGATATAATATTGTTAAAAAGAGGTGCAACTTTTTAAACTCAATAAGAATCAAAGAGCAAACCATGAATATTAATGGAGGAATAAAAAATGTAAGTTATAAATGTAAGTAAGCATTATGGTCATTCAATCATTCTCAAAGATATAAATTTTGCACTTAACAAGGGTGAAATTGTTGGTCTAGCAGGGAGAAATGGAGTTGGTAAGAGTACGTTGATGAAAATTCTTGTTCAGAATAATCAACCGACTTCAGGTAATATTATAAGCAGTGATAATGTTGGGTATTTAATCGAAGAACCAAAATTATTTTTATCTAAAACAGGTTTAGAGAATTTAAAATATTTGTCAAATTTATATGGTGTTGACTACAATCAAGAAATATTTAGAAGTTTGATCCAAGAGTTAGATTTGACTCAGTCTATTAATAAAAAAGTAAAGACCTATTCTTTGGGTACAAAACAAAAATTAGCTTTGCTTCTAACTCTCGTTACGGAACCTGATATATTGATTTTAGATGAACCGACTAATGGTTTAGATATTGAATCATCACAAATAGTTTTAGCGGTTCTAAAAAATTTAGCTTTACATGAAAATGTGGGAATTTTAATATCGAGTCATAAATTAGAAGACATTGAAGAAATTTGTGAGAGAGTTCTTTTCTTGGAGAACGGGCTTTTGACATTTCAAAAAGTAGGAAAAGATAGTCATAATTTCTTGTTTGAGATAGCTTTTTCATCAGCTACAGATAGAGACATTTTCATTACCAAACAAGAATTTGGAGATATTGTTCAGGAAGAGGGATTGAGAATTACTATGTCTGGGAATATTCAAAGTAGTGAGCTTTTTAAATTTTTTAACGAAAACTCTATTAAAGTAGTTGATTTTGAAACTAAAAAAGAGACGCTTAAAGATATTTACCTAAATCGTTCAAAATAAAGGAAGGTTATAATCATGAAATTAAATAAATTGAATTTTCTTAAGGAAAATATAAGAAATTTATATTCATCAGGCGTAATATATCTCGGTTTGCTTATCTCGTTTATACCGCCGATATTGGTTACATTCTTTATTCTAAAGACTCAAGGGACATCGCTTGGTATTAAGCATATTTCAAACTTTTATGCTATGCTCGGTATGTTAATGGCTGTTATACATGCTAATCGAGTCATTAGTAGAGATTTTTCCCACAATACGGTAAGTTTGTTTTATAATCAACAGAAGAATCGGATGATTTACGTCTTGTCTAATTTTCTATATGCCATCTCAGTTTCCATTATTTATGCTTTGAATGGCATTGTGTTACTAGTCATAGTAAGTAAATTGGGTATTCCAGGTGATTTAGGATTAGATTTTATAGTAGCTATTGTAGTCAATACAATTTTGTTAGTCCTGTTTTATTTTCTATTATCTTACATTTTCTATTTATACAAATTGAAAAGTGGCTTGGTATTTGGTATTTTAGTAGCTTTACTACTCTTTATCCCTAATATATTAAATACGATGATGATGAATACTAGTAATGATTTGTTTATCAAAGCAATTGAACTTCTTCCTTTTTATTCTTTACCTGTATTTGTGGCTTCAAATACGATGTCTATTAGTCAGTATCTTGTGGTAATCACTACAATCATTTTATTGTACTTTTTCACTCTCAAGAAAAGCAAGAAGTATTCATTTTAGTTTCATTTAGTATTATTTTGCATACCTAAAATACAATAAAAAAATCAGTCATCTTGGTATGCTCCTGCTTTCACTATTCAACACGTTTTTGACTTATACTAGGCTCATTTCCAAAAGCATTATATAATAGTGATATGAAACCAACTAAACTAAACAAGAAATATAAGCAATAAAAACTCGTTTAAAAGATCCTACTAAAGCTAATACTAAATAAAAATAAAAGAGTAAACTAGGAAGTTTATTTCAAACAACCTAAAATACTGATTTTCGGCTGAAGATAATACTGGAGTGCAAATTAATGGGGTTATAATAAATAGCTGATAGCTTGTGTTGGTTTTGGATTTTTTAAGAGTAGATGAGTATTAAAACTATAAGGAGGACGAAGGTGGCTAAAAATTTAAAATTAAAATTAGCTCGGGTAGAGCGTGATTTAACACAAGGTCAACTGGCAGAGGCTGTCGGGGTGACACGCCAGACTATTGGTTTGATAGAGGCGGGAAAATACAATCCCAGTCTCTCGCTCTGCCAGTCTATTTGCAGATGTTTAGGGAAAACCCTAGACCAACTATTTTGGGAGGAAGAAGATGAAAAATAGATTTTATTATTATCAATTACTAGACGAAAGAGAAGAACAACTGATCAATAAAGCGGGCTCTGAAAGTTTCTATATCTGCATCGCTTTGTCGCTCCTATCTTATATCATTTCAGTATTAGCACCAAGCCTTTTTAATTCTAATATGCTGCTAATCGTTATCATCATAGGGACATTTTACTTTTTTAACCGTGCCCGTTATCTGGGAGTGACCTACTATAGTCGTTTTCATTTTACGATTTTGGGTTGTTTTTTCCTAACCTTGGCTATTACGGCTCTTTTGATGTTGCAGAATTATCAATTCAACATAGAAATTTATCAGCACAATCCTTTGAATTTTAAATACCTGTCTGCTTGGGTCATTACTTATGTCATTTACCTTCCGTGGGTCTTTATTGGCAATCTTGGTCTTAAGAGCTATGGCGAATGGGCTCAGAAAAAATTTGAACAAGATATGGATGAATTGGAGAGTGGAGAATAGCTTGTTACTCTTTTCTCAATCCAGCTAAAATGTGATATAATAGTACTAATTTATTGGAATACATGAAAGTTCTTGAAAATTTTCATGGGTTTCTAGCTAAGGAAGTAGGAAAAGTATGTATCCAGATGATAGTTTGACATTGCACACGGACTTGTACCAGATCAACATGATGCAGGTTTACTTTGACCAAGGGATTCACAATAAGAAGGCGGTCTTTGAGGTGTATTTCCGCCAACAGCCTTTTAAGAACGGCTATGCGGTTTTTGCAGGTTTGGAAAGAATTGTGAACTATCTTGAAGACTTGCGTTTTTCAGATAGTGATATAGCCTATTTGGAGTCGCTTGGTTATCATGGGGCGTTCTTGGATTACCTTCGCAATTTCAAGTTGGAGTTGACCGTTCGTTCTGCCCAAGAAGGGGATTTGGTTTTTGCTAATGAACCGATTGTGCAGGTGGAAGGACCTCTAGCCCAATGTCAGTTGGTCGAAACGGCTCTTTTGAACATCGTCAACTACCAGACCTTGGTGGCGACGAAGGCAGCTCGTATTCGTTCGGTTATCGAAGATGAACCCTTGATGGAGTTTGGGACACGTCGGGCTCAAGAAATGGATGCGGCCATCTGGGGAACACGCGCAGCGGTGATTGGTGGCGCCAATGGAACCAGCAACGTGCGTGCGGGTAAGCTCTTTGACATTCCTGTTTTGGGAACCCATGCCCATGCCTTGGTACAGGTTTATGGCAATGACTATGAGGCTTTCAAGGCTTACGCTGCGACCCACAAAAATTGTGTCTTTCTTGTGGATACCTATGATACCCTTCGCATCGGTGTACCAGCTGCCATTCAGGTGGCGCGTGAGCTGGGTGATCAGATTAACTTTATGGGTGTGCGGATTGACTCTGGGGATATTGCCTACATTTCTAAGAAAGTCCGTCAGCAACTGGACGAGGCTGGATTTACAGAGGCTAAGATTTATGCTTCTAATGATCTAGATGAAAATACCATCCTTAACCTCAAGATGCAAAAGGCCAAGATTGATGTCTGGGGTGTGGGTACCAAGCTGATTACAGCCTATGACCAGCCGGCTCTTGGGGCGGTTTACAAGATTGTTGCAATTGAAGATGAAACTGGTCAGATGCACAATACGATTAAGCTGTCTAATAATGCGGAAAAAGTGTCGACGCCAGGTAAGAAGCAGGTGTGGCGCATTACCAGTCGTGAAAAAGGCAAGTCAGAAGGTGACTACATCACTTATGATGGTGTGGATATTAGCGACATGACAGAAATCAAGATGTTCCATCCGACCTATACATACATCAAGAAGACGGTTCGTAATTTTGATGCCGTTCCTCTCTTGGTGGATATCTTCAAAGAAGGAATATTAGTTTACAACTTGCCTAGTTTGACTGACATTCAGGATTATGCCCGTAAGGAATTTGACAAGTTGTGGGATGAGTATAAGCGTGTGCTCAATCCGCAGCACTATCCAGTGGATTTGGCGCGTGATGTATGGCAAGATAAGATGGACTTGATTGATAAGATGCGCAAGGAAGCCCTTGGTGAAGGAGAAGAAGAATGAGTTTGCAAGAAACGATTATCCAAGAGCTGGGTGTCAAACCAGTGATTGATGCCCAGGAAGAAATCCGTCGTTCTATTGATTTCTTAAAAAGATATCTGAAAAAACATCCCTTCCTAAAAACCTTTGTACTAGGGATTTCTGGGGGACAAGACTCAACCTTGGCAGGACGTTTGGCGCAATTAGCTATGGAAGAACTGCGAGCTGAAACGGGAGACGATAGCTACAAATTTATCGCTGTCCGCCTGCCATACGGAGTGCAAGCTGATGAAGCAGATGCTCAAAAAGCCCTAGCCTTCATCCAGCCAGATGTCAGCTTGGTTGTGAATATCAAGGAATCAGCTGATGCCATGACAGCTGCAGTTGAAGCGACAGGTAGTCCTGTTTCAGACTTCAACAAGGGGAATATCAAGGCACGTTGCCGTATGATTGCTCAGTATGCCCTTGCTGGTTCCCATAGCGGAGCGGTCATTGGAACAGACCACGCCGCGGAAAATATCACAGGTTTCTTTACCAAGTTTGGTGACGGCGGTGCGGATATTCTCCCTCTTTACCGCCTCAATAAACGCCAAGGAAAACAGCTCTTGCAGAAACTTGGCGCAGAGCCAGCCCTTTATGAAAAAATCCCAACGGCAGACCTAGAAGAAGATAAACCAGGCCTAGCTGACGAAGTCGCACTTGGAGTCACCTACGCAGAGATTGACGACTACCTAGAAGGCAAAACAATCAGCCCAGAAGCTCAAGCGACCATTGAAAACTGGTGGCACAAAGGCCAACACAAACGCCACTTACCCATCACCGTATTTGATGACTTTTGGGAGTAAAAAGGTCCGGGGGACCTTTTTAGCTTCTTACCCTGAAATTAAAAAGCAAGAAAAACCTCCACTGGAGGTTTTCAGCCTCTCATCTTGAAATAAGAAAGTGAGAGAAGGTCTGGGGGATCTTGAACCCCGAGTTTAGAAATAAGAAAATGAGGCAGATTCAGTAACTCGAAGAGTTCGATTTCATCGTCTTACCCCTGCAACGATGACTAGGTTTGAAAAAGCTTGCTAGAGCGCATTTCAAACCAGGCAGCGACTGCGTCAAGAAATTAGAAGACAAACTCGTTTTCTAGCTGTTACTGAGTTGAGTCTTTTTACTACGAGCATAGAAATAAGGAAGTGAGGTAGCATCATGAAATCTATCGGTACGCAAATATTACAGACAGAACGTTTGATTTTAAGAAGATTTGTGGAGAGTGATGCAGAAGCCATGTTTCAAAATTGGGCTTCATCCGCTGAGAATTTGACCTATGTTACCTGGGATCCCCATCCTGATGTCGAAATCACTCGAAACTCGATTCGCAATTGGGTTGCTTCCTATACTAATCTCAACTATTACAAATGGGCCATTTGTCTAAAAGAAAACCCAGAGCAAGTGATAGGAGATATCAGCATTGTTAAGATAGACGAGGCTGATTTAAGCTGTGAAATTGGCTATGTGCTAGGCAAGGCTTACTGGGGACATGGTATGATGACAGAGGCCTTGAAAGCTGTCTTGGACTTTTGTTTTACTCAAGCAGGTTTTCAAAAGGTCAGAGCACGTTATGCCAGTCTCAACCCAGCTTCAGGTCGTGTCATGGAAAAGGCTGGAATGTCCTATCTACAAACCATTGTTAATGGTGTAGAGAGAAAAGGCTATCTTGCGGATCTTATTTATTATGGTATAAGTAGGGAAGAATGTTGAATTCTATTTTCTGTTTCTATCGAAGTCAACTATTTATTGTAAATATAATAATTAGCATTCCAAGTTTATTTGCAACTTTAAAATAGCATATTGATTAGTACAAGACAGATGTTCTAGTTTCTTCTTTAATCTGGTTTAGTATTAGTTAAAAAATCGCTTGAAGCTTGTAACTAAGAGGGAGCTAATCGACTAGATTCTCCAGCCGAACAGGTGGTAATGTGCTTTTTATAGTGTAATCCTAGCTGTTGTTAAATTTAAAATAGAATCCTCTATCGAGTTAGGGAATTAAATTCAACCAATTTTATTTATGTTTTTTTCTATCAAAATATCTAATATTAAAATAGTCTCATTCTGATGAGAAAACTATTCTATTTATACTGCATAGTTGTATAAGGAATGATGAAAGATGAGTGAAAATTATCAAGTTGGAATGTTTGTATCTAAATATATTAGCATGTATTTAGATAAGATGTCTGCAATCCTTTATATATGAGATTGATTACGATATAGTTAAAGTGTTAGTTCAATAATCAATATATCATTCTAAGTCTATTTGATATATAAAATATATTGTTTAACGTTTGATAGAAAAGATGCTATACTAGAAGTAGGATGTAATGGCAAAATCTAATACTAATAAGCGCTATGCATTACGTAAACTCGGAAAGATTTTTGGTTCTGCGGTAATCGGGCTAACTTTATTTTTAGGAGGAATCTGAATACAAGTTTTGTTCATGCTGTTGATGGGATTCAATATGTCAGAGATGATACTAGAGATAAAGAAGAGGGAATAGAGTATGATGACGCTGACAATGGGGATATTATTGTAAAAGTAGCGACTAAACCTAAGGTAGTAATCAAGAAAATTTCAAGTACGCGAATTCGTTATGAAAAAGATGAAACAAAAGACCGTAGTGAAAATCCTGTTACAATTGATGGAGAGGATGGCTATGTAACTAGGACAAGGACCTACGATGTTAATCCAGAGACTGGTCATGTTACCGAACAGGTTACTGTTGATAGAAAAGAAGCCACGGATACAGTTATCAAAGTTCCAGCTAAAAGCAAGGTTGAAGAAGTTCTTGTTCCATGTGCTACTAAATATGAAGCAGACAATGACCTTTCTGCAGGACAGGAGCAAGAGATTACTCTAGGAAAGAATGGGAAAACAGTTACAACGATAACTTATGATGTAGATGGAAAGAGTGGACAAGTAACTGAGAGTACTTTAAGTCAAAAAGAAGACTCTCAAACAAGAGTTGTTAAAAAAGGAACCAAGCCCCAAGTTCTTGTCCAAGAAATTCCAATCGAAACAGAATATCTCGATGGCTCAACTCTTGATAAAAGTCAAGAAGTAGAAGAAGTAGGAGAAATTGGTAAATTACTCTTACTACAATCTATACTGTAGATGAACGTGATGGAACAATTGAAGAAACTACTTCTCGTCAAATTACTAAAGAGATGGTAAAAAGACGTATAAGGAGAGGGACGAGAGAACCTGAAAAAGTTGTTGTTCCTGAGCAATCATCTATTCCTTCGTATCCTGTATCTGTTACATCTAACCAAGGAACAGATGTAGCAGTAGAACCAGCTAAAGCAGTTGCTCCAACAACAGGCTGGAAACAAGAAAATGGTATGTGGTATTTTTATAATACTGATGGTTCCATGGCAACAGGTTGGGTACAAGTTAATGGTTCATGGTACTACCTCAACAGCAACGGTTCTATGAAAGTCAATCAATGGTTCCAAGTTGGTGGTAAATGGTATTATGTAAATACATCGGGTGAGTTAGCGGTCAATACAAGTATAGATGGCTATAGAGTCAATGATAATGGTGAATGGGTGCGTTAACAGATTCCTCCCTGCGACAAAATTGATAATAGTATGTCTGAATATATAATTATATATACCCCAATTATTCACCCCTAATCTAAAAACCATCCAGAATCCTTGCCTTAGC
>ERZ1023307.55-NODE-55-length-35086-cov-78.291428_pt1 | contig 35086 bp, 38 predicted proteins | sample MGYA00380475_ERZ1023307 | MGnify/ENA primary metagenome ERZ1023307 (study PRJEB33173, sample SAMEA4830378) | metagenome | study: EMG produced TPA metagenomics assembly of the PRJEB25223 data set... | reverse complement strand
TTTGTCTAGTAAAAAACACCCATTGGGTGAAAAAAGAAACCATCCAGGATCTAAGTTAAGGCAAGGATTCTGGATGGTTTTTAGATTAGGGGTGAATAATTGGGGTTAATAGTTTATGTGTGTTCTTTTGTCTGATAGATAGTTTTTCATGTTGGAATATATAATCTGTATTTCTTCATTGTTCATTGCTTTTATTTCTTCTGTGCTTTTATAGGTTTTGTATGTTCCATCTTCATTTGCTTTTATGAGTTCATCTATTAGCTCTTGCCTTTTATTCATCTCTATTACCTCCTAGATCTGACTTTAGTTGTTTGGTCATATTATAGCTTGGATAAGATATTTTTACCAGGTCTTATCTTTCTTGATCCATTTTCTTGTTTTTCATCATTTCTCTGTATTCATTATCTTTATTGACTTGGTCTTGGAACTTTTTAATCTGTGCTATTACACTTGGTTTTTCTCCCTGTTTTATTAGCTTATCTATTTCTATGGATAAATCTATACCAAGTTCTTTGTTTACAAAATCTACTGAATATTTTATATGATTAATTTCCTGGTATTCATCTTTTATCTTGTCTTTTTCTTTATTTATTTCTTCAAGATTTGACATTAAAAGAATTTTTTCTTCATTCCACTTTTTAGGACTTAGTTTTTCCTTATCTGATAGGAGTTTTTTTAATTTCCCACTTACTACTTTATATTGGTCTATATCTTTCTTATGTTTGTTATAAAATGCTTCTTTTGTGAATATATTTTTCTTTTGATATTCTTCATAAACTTCTTTTTTGGCTTTGTAGATTTCATAGTATAGAATTTTCTTTTCTACATCTTCCATTTCTTTATGGATTGTCTTTGCTTTTTTATTTAGCCTATAACTATTAGACTTTAAAGTTTCTATTTTTGTTTGTAACTGACCTATGGTTTCTATGTTGTTTTTTCTTAAATAACTATATGCACTTGTTAGCTTTTTGAAGTCATATTTTTCTTTATTAGTTTTTGCATATCCTTTTAGATATTTACTTTTTTCTTTTTGAATTTCTGAATAAGTTAATAGATAATTTGTTAGATTAAAAAGTTTAGGGTTGTCTATTACCTTATCTCTTTCGATATCCTTAAATTTTTCATAAGCAGTAGATAAGTTATCTAATAAATTTCCTATCCAACCCTTTAATGTTTTTATCTCTTCTTTTATTGTTTTTACAAGTTGATTATATTTTCTTATTTCTCTATTATAGTTTCCCTTGTCAGTTTCTATTCCCTTTCTTTCCATTGCACTTGCTGCTGATCCTAAATGGATTGTCGGTAGATAATCTGAATTTTGTCTTTTAAAACTCCTATGGTCTACTCTTTTTTCTGCTCCTGCTCTTTCTAAATATTTGTTACAAAGATCTGAAAAATTTTCTCTCCATTTTTCTACATTGCCTGTATCGTTCCAGGTTGTTAGTTCTACTTTTCTTGTCTTTGGTTTTCCATTTTTGTTTAATACTTTTTCTCCTTTTTCATCTAGGATATATTCTTTTTTTGACTTGGCTAAGAACTCTCCTTTTTCGTTTATTGGTCGCATTATGGTCATTATATGACAATGGATATTTCCATTTTTATCTTGACTCTCATCATGAATTGCATAATCTACTATCATTCCTTGTGATGTTAAATTTTCTTTTATATATCTTTCAACCAGGTTTTTATTTTCACTTAAAGATAACTCTTTTGGTAGTCCTATTATGAATTGTCTTGCTAGTTGTGCATTAGAATTTTTTTCTGCCATTTCTACTTTATTCCATAAGGTAGACCTATCATTAAATTCTTTTGGTATATGATCAGGCAATATTATATTTTTTACTAATATTTTTTCTTTTCTTGTGTAGTCATGGGTTACTCCGTCCCATTCATTTTTTATTTTTTCTCCACTTATATATGCTGCACTTGCTACTGCACTTTTGCCTTTTCCTCTTGATATTATGTTTACTGAAAAATGAAAACTGTCTGCCATTTTTATCACTTCCTTTCTTTCTTTGTTGTTTTAGGTGGAGGCTTAATAGTTTTTTTATATCCTCTTTGTGAATGAGCGTTTTGAAATGATAGAATTAAAAAAGCCGACTACTGAATTAATTTTTGTTGTTTCAGTATGTCGGCTTAATTGTTACTTTCATTTCAAATTTTAAAAGTCAAGGGCGAGCCTTAGCGAGTTTATTTACCCTTGACTTTTAAAAAGCGAATGGTTGTTGCTCCCTGCAAGGGTTTGACTCCGCAGGACGCAAGCACCCTTTAGGGTGTATAATTGCGCCCTTGTAACCAAGGGACAATTATGTTATTTCATCTTTAGATGATTTTTCTACATTATCATCTATTCTTTCTTCTAAAATTTCCATTATGTTTAATCTTATTTCTTCATCATTTAACGTTTTTATTAACTTATAAAATTCATCTTTTGTTAAATCAATACTTTCTTCAAAAATACTTTCAAACACTGCACCTTTTTCTATAAGTCTTTTGTTTCTTGCTTTTCTTTCTTGTTCATTAAGTTTTTTCTTCAACTGTCTTTTTTGATTTTGTAATTGCTTAATGCTTTCTTCTTTCTTTTCAATCTGTTCTTCAATACTTAATCTTTTACTTGCCATCATGTATCCTTTCTTAAAATAAAAAACGACTAGATTTTTATTTCTAATCGTTCTTGTTTTAAATATTATAATTTGCTATATTGCATTTTAATTTTAAGTCTTCTATATATCTTTCCATGTAATTCCAATCTGGAGTACCTCTACTGTCTATCGGTAATTTAATAATGAAACAGATATAAAATTTTCAAAAACTCTATAATTTTTATCATCTATATCTTCGTAGTAACCTAAGATACCATTGTCAATATTTGTAGCACTAATTCTAGGAGTTTTTCCATCGAGTAAATATCTTTTTGGAATAGATGAGCCTGTTGGTACTTGACTCGATTTCCCCTTTTTTTCGGTAATAAATATTTCTTTTTATTTTGTTGTCTGATATTTTTCCTACCTGTCCTTTGTAGGATGAGTATTTTCTAGATTTTCTTGAATAACTTTTTACTTGAAGTTTTAGCTTTTGAACTAGTCGTTGTACTTTCTTTTTGTTTATTATCAGTCCTGATCTTTTTAATATTGCTGTTATTCTCTATATCCTATTTTTCATTCATGATATTCTTTTACTAATTTTATCTTAAATTCTGTGCTGTATTTGCCATTAAAAAACTGACCTCCTTTAGTTAGTTTTTTGGCCTAACTTTTGAGGGTCAGTTCAAAATTTGCGACTTTTAAATGAATTCCAATATTCAATTATTAAGAGCTAACATGGTGCTTGCCAATAGGAATCATTAGAGGCGAATTGGAAATAGGGTCACGTATAATTTTTGCTTCAAGATTAAAGATATCTTTAACTAGTTTATCATTTAGTATATCTTCAGGCTTTCCCTCTGCAACAAGTTTACCTTCTTTAATTGCAAATAGGTAATCAGCGTATCTTGCTGTTAGATTTATATCGTGCAAAATCATGCAAATGGTTGTCTTATATTTTTGGTTTAGATCAGTCAAGAGGTCTAATAGTTCTATTTGATATGAGATATCCAAGTAAGTAGTTGGCTCATCTAAAAGTAGGATACTTGTATCTTGGGCTAGGGCTAGAGCTATCCATACTCTTTGCCTTTGACCCCCAGAAAGTTCTTCAACTAGGTTATTTGCTAGATCTTCAACATTGGCCTTAACCATTGATCTGTTTATTATTTCAAGGTCATCTTTTCCAAGACTCTTAAAAGGCTTTCTGTAGGGGAAACGACCACGGCTTACAAGATCAGCTACTGTTATTGATTCAGGGATTATTGGAGATTGAGGTAATATAGCTATGTGTTTTGCTAAATCTTTTTCTTTATAAGAATTAATTGATTTATTATCGAGCAATACTTCTCCCTCTAATGGCTTTATAAGTCGAGACAAGGTTTTAATGAGTGTTGATTTCCCACAACCATTTGACCCAATAATAACTGATATTTTTTCTTCAGGTATTTTTATATTTATATTTTCCAAGATTATTTTTTCATCATAACCGCAGGTAAGATTATTTGACCACAGACCTTTCATTATATATTCCTCCTGTTCATTTTTATTAGTAAGTATATTAAGTATGGTGAACCTAACAAGCCAGTTACAACACCTACTGGATATCTAGCTGGTAAAATATTTTGAGAGAATATGTCTGATAACAAAACTAGTAAAATTCCAACCAATCCAGCTAATATTGGGCTTCTTTTCTTGCCAATATTTAAGGCTATGGGACCAGCTAAAAAAGATATACAAGCTATTGGTCCTGTAATTGAAGTAGAAAAAGCAGTTAAAGATACAGCGCAAAAAATTAAAACAAGCCTTGAAAGCTCGGGATTTGCTCCAAGTCCGATTGCTATTTCTTCACCAAGTTCAATAATTTCTAGTCTTTTATTAAAAAATAAAACTAATATAGTAGCAATAATACTTACTATTAGAACAAGAGGTATGTCATCTAACTTTGTAAAAGATAAAGAGCCACTGAGCCATCTCATAACTTCTTGTAATTCATATCTTGCTACTTTCAACAATAAAAATGAGGTGCCTGCTCTTGTGACAGCTTGAAAACCAATACCTAATATTATCAGTCTTGCTGCTGAAAAACCATCTTTTTTAGCTAGTAAAAATAATATTAAAGATGATGTTAGTCCACAAGTTATTGAAATAATTCCAGTAGTTAAACTATTTGTTTTTAATACCAATATGCAAAAGACCGCTGCAATAGATGAAGAACTTGTGACACCGATTATATCAGGACTTGCAAGAGGATTTCTTAACATAGTTTGAAAGATAAATCCTGCCAATCCAAAAGACCAGCCAGCTATAATTCCTGCTAATAATTTTGGTAATCTAATTTCCATAATCGAAAAACTAGCTCCAGGAACAGTTTCACTATTTAAGACTTTAATCAAAGTTGAAAAAGAATAACTTTCATCTCCGATAAGTAAAATGAAAAATGATAGACTGATTATTATTAATAAAAATAGTGAGGAAAATAGTGTTATTCTATTTTTTCTTTTTTGAATACCTATAATTAAATTTTGCATTAGTTATTAACCCCTCTATTTTTCATAGTTACATAAATAAGTACTGGACCCCCGATTATTGCAGTAATTATCCCTACTTCAATTTCACCTGGTTTACCTAACATACGGCCGATTATATCACATATAAGCAAGAGCTCTGCACCTATAAAAGATGAAGAAATGGTCATTGTGCGTATATCTTTGCTTATAAATAAGCCACAAAAGTGAGGAACTATAAGACCTACGAAGCCAATAGGTCCACCAATTGCAGTAATACTTGAACATAAAAGCACACTTGCAATTATTGCAAGTGATCTTATCCTATTAACATTAACTCCAAGACCAACAGCCATTTCATCACCCATAGCTAAAGCGTTTAAATCTGATGAAATAAATATAGCTATCAAGTGACCTAAAATTATAAAAGGTAGTAGTGTAGATATAGAAGATAATGTAGCTGCTCCAAGGCTACCTATTTGCCAAAATCTAAATTTGTCTAAGACGTTATTATTCGGTAAAATTAAAAAACTTACAAAACTGCTTAAAGCCATACTAACACAAGTTCCTGATAAGGCTAGTTTTATAGGGGTAAGGCCTGCTTTTCCGCTTACAGCAATCGCGTATACAAAAATTGCACTTACTAAGCCACCAATGATTGCAAAACTTATATGGCTTATGCTTGATGAAATTCCTAAAAAAGAAAGAGCAATTACTACACTAAGACTTGCTCCTGTGTTTATACCGAGTATACCTGGATCAGCTATTGGGTTTCTAGTAACTGATTGCATCAACACACCGCTTATGGCAAGACTAGAACCTGCTAAAATTGCAAAAATAGTTCTAGGTATTCTTTTATATATAATTGATTTAATAAAATCATCATTTGTATTACCCATTCCAAAAGCTGCTAAAAAATCTCTGATATTAATTTCTTTTGTTCCAAGCTTTAATGACAAAAATATTGTAATAAGAAGACCTAGGCAGATTACAAAAATTATGCCTAGGTTTATTTGTTTTTTATTTCGCATTTTTGCATGCATTTCCTAAAAGATTTAGGTATTCTTCAATAGTATAGTTTATTGAAAGTGGTGTTGGAGTGCATGAGGCTGCTAACGGTGTATTATCTGGAATTACAGCAACGGCACCATTTTTAATTGCATTTATTTTACCTAAAAGAGGATCTTTTTGTAAAGCTTCAAGAGTTTTATCATCACCATAAGTTATGATTACATCAGCATCATTTATCTTATTTGCTTCTTCTGCAGAAATTTCCTTTGCAAAACTATCTTCACTCTCAAATTCTTTTAATGATTCAGGGAAAACTAGACCTAAATCTGTTAAATAATTTGCTCTTGGATCTTTGCTAGTATAAATCCAGAATTTTGATGTATCTGCAGCATTAATCATAGTAAATAATACTTTTTTTCCTTTGATTTTTCCTTTGATTTCTGGATGTTTTTCTAATTCTTTGGATATACGAGCTTCAGTATTTTTGATTAACTCATCACCTTCTTTTTCCATACCTAAGGCTTTTGAATCAATTTTAATCATATCTCTCCATAAAGTTTGCCAAGGTTTAGATTTGTATGCTGCTACAGGAGCAATTTTTGATAGAGTGTCATAATCTTCTTTAGTTATACCAGAATAACCTGCTAAGATAACATCTGGTTTAGAATTTGATATTGCTTCAAAGTTAAGTCCATCCAAATCGTCAAATAGGTTAGCTTTACCATTTAGTTCTTTGATTTTTTCTTCTGTCCATGGTAAAACTCCTTTATCAGCACTTACACCGTAATTTGCTTTTGAAAATCCAACAGGAACTATTCCTAAAGCTAATGCTACATCATGATTTCCCCAAGCAATAGTTGCAACTCTTTCAGGTTTTTTATCTAATATAGTTTGACCGAAAGCATGATCTAAAACTATTTTATCAGGCGCATGCTCTTTAGAAGTATTTTCTTCATTTTTAACAGAATTAGAAGAACAAGCGCTAAAAACTATACACATAGCTAAAATAGCTATTAGAAAAAATTTGTTTTTCATAAAAACTCCTTAAACATATTTCAAGTCTATTGTATCGATAATAATTATCATTGTCAATAGATACAGTTACAAATTTAATAATATAATTTTTTCAAAAAAGGATCTAGTTTTTATTTTTAGTTAAATTATGTCTATATTTTTCATTAACTCATCAATAAAAATTTGTTTGCTAATATCTCTTTCTTCTGATTTTGTTTCAAGGATTATTGCTACATCATTCATATTTTTAGGTAAATACCAACCATCTGGCTTATCTGAATATCCCTTGAAGCCTAATTAATTAAAAGTAGTTATTTGACCAGTACCTTGATTGATGTTTTCTTCAACTTCATTAAAGCCTATACTTCTCTTGCATAATCCCTAACTTGATCTTCTGTCCTTAAAGTCATTTTCTATTCCTCGTCACTAAAATTATCTTCAAAACTAATAATATCATTAGGAGTGCAAGATAAAGCCTTACATATTCTTTCTAAATTCTTAAATGTAATTGGTTTATCCTTTCCCATTTGTGCCATAACATTTGTTGTAAGTCCTGCCATAGCTATTACATCTGTTTTCTTTAATCCTTTTTTTGCTAACTGTATCCATAATGGTTTATAGTTAAGTGCCATAATATCCCTCTTTTTTTCTTCATTAAATTTATTTAATTATAGCATAAATATTGATTTCATTCAATCTTACATTGATTTAGTGATTTGTTTTAGAGAATTTGTTGTGTTATTCCGTCCTTATTTTGCCATAAATTGTTTTAAGTGGGACCTCTTATCCTTACCATTTTTACCTCCTAATTTTGAGTATAAAAAAGACGATAGAGTTTTTAATTTCTATCGTCTGAGATTTACATATTAAATTTTCATCACAAAATAAGACTCTTTAAAGAATCTTTAAATTCATTGGTATGCTAATTACAATATCCATTATTAAAATGGATACTATAAGCAGCACACCAACTATTTATTTTTTGAGTTTTAAACTTTGGTAGAAGTCTTGAACTCCTTATATTTACATAACTATTTGCCTCTATAACTATTATGACACGAAACCAACAAGCAAGTTCAAGCACCTCCATATCTTTATTCAAATGAGGACTAAGATATTCACAAACTTTATCATAAACCTCTTTATCTTTTTTCATAAAAGGGGCATACAACTTAGCAAATTTATCCTAAAATTTTTTGTTGCCTTTATCAATCATTTCAACACTCCTTTAAATATAAAAATGATCCTATCAATCTTTATATTGAGCCTATTTTCTAATTGATACCTTGCAAGAAAGGAATAATAGCTGTTCCTATACCAAGTAGGAATGTAATAAATGCAGAAAGTCATATACTGTCATTCTTTTCTATTAAATCATTTTGAAGTGTCTCAAAGCATCCATGATGGCTTCTTCTTTTTCAGGTGTACACTGTGGAATAATTTGTTTATCCTTTTTAGACTTGTTGTAATGTTCTCGTAATTCTATTCCACATTTCTTTTTTATCTGTGCAATATATAATGTCGAAACTTTTAATTCAAATTTATTCCAAACATATTCTTTGATTTGAGCATATGTTGCTTTGCTCTCCGCACTTGTCAAATTCATCTCATCCAGCTCAATTTCAACACTTATGTGCTTATCGACATCGAGTTTGGACAAAAGTGCTACCGTCTCGACGTGATGCGTTTGAGGAAATAGATCCACCGGCTGGACTTTCTTCAATTCATATCCCAATTCTTGGTAGAGTTTGATATCACGCGCCATGGTTGCGACATTGCAGGAGATATAGGCGATGCGATCGGCTCCTGTTTGGGCGCTTGCTTTGATAAAGCTTTCTGTCAAGCCCTTGCGTGGAGGATCAACCAAGATAACGGTTGGTTGAATCCCATCTTTAAGCCAATTCTTCATAGCATTTTCAGCTGTGTCACAGACATAGTGGGCGTTTGAAATATTGTTCAGCTGAGCATTTTTTTTACTATTCTCAACCGCTTCTGGAATCAGTTCAACACCGTAGACTTCTTTGACATGCTTGGCGACTGATAAACCAATGGTTCCAATACCAGAATAAGCATCAATAACCACGTCATCTTTTTTTAACTCTGCAAAGTCAATGGCTGTTTGATAGAGTTTCTCCGCCATTTCAGTATTGACTTGGTAAAAGGCTGGGCCAGCGATTTGGAAGTCATTTCCCAACATCTGGTCCGTAATATAGTCTTGACCATAAAGAGTGCGCCACTCCTTACCAAAAATCGCATTGGTATTCTGGTCGTTGATATTTTGCATGACAGACACAATCTCTGGGAACTGCTTGATAACTTGTTCAATCAATTGGTCAACACGAAAAACTTTTGGACGAGTTGTCACCAAAACGACCATGATTTGTCCTGAATAGTGACCACGACGCACCACAAGATTCCGAATCAATCCAGACTGTTCCTTTTCGTCATAAGGTTTTAAATCAAAACGACGGAGCAGGTCTCGAAGAGCTACTACGACTTGGTCAATGACAGGATCCTGGATAAAGAAATCTTCAAGGGGCATGAGGTCGTGCGAATTCTTACGGAAAAATCCTGTTTCCAAGACACCATTCACTCGACGAACGGGCACCTGCGCCTTATTGCGATACTTGACTGGATGTTCCATACCAAGCGTTTCAGCAACTTCTACATCTGCAATTCCAGCAATCTTGTAGAGACTGTCCTTGACTTGCTTGGTTTTAAACTTGAGCTGTTCTGGATAAGAAAGGTGTCCTAAATCCGCGATTCCTGAACGCAGGTAAGCCAAATCTAGATCTTGATTACGGTGTGGTGACTGGACAAGGTATTTTTCAACTTTTCCAAAGCCAATCTTTTTATTGACCTTGAGGACACGCATGAGAATTTTTTCACTCGGTAAAGCATTCTCTACAAAAAAGACCAAACCATCTACCTTGGCAACTCCTGCCCCTTCATGGGTCAAGTCAACAATTTCAACTTCTACAATATCATTTTTCTTTAACATTCTTTTCTCTTTCTATTGGCCGACAAAAAAGACGGCAACGTTACGGTTACCATCCATTATACCATGAAATTTCTTAAGAACCAAAACTCTTGAAGAAGTTGACAAGGGCTTGCCAGAGGGAGCTTAAGAAGTTACCACCGTCCTCTAGCGCCTTATCCGCATCAAAGTTAAGGTTGATATTTTTAAAACTGTCGCCAGCTTGTGATACGATGCTTTGTTTAAGGTCATTTAGGGTTTTAGTGAAATCTGCATTGCTGAGGATATCACTCTTTGAGAGATTCAAGGCAAAATTGATGATGATATTGATCTGGTTTCCTGTTATGACCTGATCAAGTTTGTAATTTTTTAAGGTATCTTCAACAATCTTGCGGATATCTTCTTCTGTCAGATTTCCCTTGCTTTCTTTAGCTTTGGCGAGTCCTGACTTGATATCAGCTAGGGCAACGTTTAATTTATTAGCATCATAGCCTGATTTGTCCTTGTTTTCAGCATTGATATCTGACAAAGCTTTTAGCTCTTCTTGAGCCAAATCTTTATTAGCTTGTGGCACCTTGGCTCCATTAGCCTCTAGCGAATAGTAAATCCCTGCTAAAGCACTTTCTCCTGTAACTGGAATAGGGGCTGCTACAGTGATTTTGGCATGTTCCATACCCAGCGTTACTGCTGCGTTTCGGTACATATCCTGAGTCACCTTAGTGATATTTTCTGGTGTTTCAATCTTGACCTCAAGTGGCGATTTGTCACCTAGCTTTTGAATCTTGGCTGATGAATACAACTGTAAGCTAGAGTCATTGGCCACATTCATGATTTTAGAATAAACATCAGGTGTCATGGTCTTGAGTTCTTTGGTATCTGTTGAGGCATTGTAGCCCAGTTTTTTAAGAGTTTGATTTTTTTGGTCTTCAGATAGGGAGGAACCTAGGACATATTCAGGTTGGACATAGGTTTCATCGATAACTTTTTGAACATCTGTTGCTGCATGGACGCTATTCATAGCTGTTACTGCCCACAAGACCGCAGCACTAGTCAGAAAGAGTTTCTTTCTCATAGGGAATTTCCTCCTTTACTTCTTTATAGTAATATATCTATCTTAAAGAAAACTTATAACAAAAACACCTGGTCTAGCCAGATGTTGAAAAGAGAGTGAAACATTTGATGATGTAAAGGTTAAGTCGTACCTGTCTAGAATAATAATAGTTTCCTCCATTTACATAGAGTTCAGCACCGTGAAAAATGGAAATGGGGTGAATATAACTATAAGTCTTTCCAGTCGTATTACCAAGCAAGGGGGCAACAGTCTCACGAGAGTACTGTTTGGCTAGAGCCAAGGTATTTTCCTTGCCATTTTGGGCGATAAAATCGATATAGGCAGGTCCAAAATTATAGGCTTGAACAGCTGTCCAGATATCTACACCCTTCTTCTGCGCCAGATAGAGATTGCCTGTCAGAGTTTGAATGCCTTGCCGAATGCTAGAGGCATTATCATTGATGGTGTTGGTGGAACCACTTGCAGACTCACTAGACTGCATAACATCGCCTTCTTTTCCTTTTGTTTCAGTATAAATCATAGCAAGCACAAGCTCTTCGTTTGCTGGGGTGTCTTTTTCACTCAATATTTCTCGCACCATGGGTTGATAGGTCATGACTTGTTTGACATCTTGATGAACGCGGTAAGCTTTATAGCCAGCAAAAAGGAAGACTGCTAGTACAAGCACTCTTCGAATTCGTTTAAACATTATTTACTTTGGATATCCTCGATATTTTTGATTAAGATAGAGTAGGTTCCATTTTCGTTTTGGATAAACTCAACAGACTCGGCGTCTTGATAGACGTTATTGGGAACGATGAGCTCAATTCCATTTGATAAGGAGAGTTTTTGGTTTTCAAATTTCTTTAATTGGCGACTGGCATCAATTTCATCAAATTGAACAGGTTCTGGTACGGCTTCTTTGACTTGGTCAATAAAGCTCAAACGAGCCGTCAGATTGTTGTCAAAAAGGTCATTAGCCAATTTCTCAGGTGACAATTCATTGCTTTCTTCTAGGTTGTTGAAAATAGCTGATTTGACCTTGGATTGAAATTGAAAATCATCTGTGTTAAAAGATTCAGCAATTCTCTGGGCTGTTTTTTCCAGTTCCTTGATAGATTTTTTAGGAGAAATCTTAGGAGCGACAGCAAGAAGATTATCTGAAAAATAGTTCAAAAAAGTCCCGTTGTACTTGATTCGTTTTTCAATCAGGTGATACTTGCTACTCTGAAGATTGACCACCAAGGCCTCATCAGCTCCTGTTCCAAATCCAGGCAGGTTATTCTGAGTTAGCTTGATTGGATTATCAACTTCTCCTCCGAGGTGGGTCAAGGTCTCCCGCAGGGCAATTCGCAAGAAAGCGAAATGTTCTACACCTTCTTTAGAAAATTGAACAAAAATCAAGTCATTGGTCTTGAGATTTTCAGAAATGCTAAACTCCTCTTTCCAGAGATTAGCCAGCGTTACTGATGTCTCCAACAAATCGTCTGTAATATGATTGAAGAAGGGATTTTCTTCTTCGAAAATCCCAGTCTTGGCTTCATCTGAATACACATGTTCAATTTTTTTACGTAGGTATTCTTCGATTTTTGGAGTAATATTGAGAAACTTATCTGCTAAGAACAGCTCGGTATCATCCGGACTGAACTGGTGAATAATGGCTTTCTTAATATAAATATCCATAAAAGTTTTAGTCCTCGTATAATGGGAAGGCATCTGTCAATTCTTTGACTGCACTTCTCACTTCTTCTAATACAGCCTCATTTTCTGAATTCTTAAGGGTTTTAATGATGAGTTCAGCCACTTTGCGACTTTCTTCTTCACCAAATCCACGTGCAGTAATAGCTGCTGCTCCGATACGAATCCCACTTGTCTTGAATGGCGACAAGGTTTCGTAAGGGATTGAATTTTTATTTAGGGTAATATTGACTTCATCCAGCAAGTTTTGAGCAACTTTTCCGTTTTCTACAACCTTAGTCACATCAACAAGGAAGAGATGGTTTTCAGTTCCACCTGAAATAATACGGAAATCAGGGTCTTGCAAGAAGACATCTGCCATAGCCTTGCTGTTCTTAATTACATTGGCAGCATATTCCTTGAAGGCTGGATCCAAAACTTCTTTGAAGGAAACTGCCTTAGCCGCCACAACATGCTCTAAAGGACCGCCCTGAATACCTGGGAAAATAGCTGAATTGATTTTTTTAGCAAGTTCTTCGTCATTGGTCAAAATCAAACCACCACGAGGTCCACGAAGGGTTTTGTGGGTCGTTGTTGTTGTGATATGAGCGTATGGAACTGGGCTTGGATGAAGGCCAGCCGCAACCAAACCAGCGATATGGGCCATGTCCACCATGAGCTTCGCACCGACAGCATCTGCGATTTCACGGAATTTTGAAAAATCGATAATTTGAGAATATGCTGAAGCACCAGCTACAATCAGTTTTGGTTTTACTTCTTGGGCTTGTTTCAAGATAGCATCAAAGTCTAAGAGTTCCGTTTCAGGATCAACACTATAAGAAACAAAGTTGTAGGTTTGACCAGAGAAGCTAACAGGAGCCCCATGAGTCAAATGACCACCTGATGCCAAATCCATTCCCATAACCGTATCACCTGGCTCAATCAAGGACATGTAAGCCGCACAGTTAGCTTGGCTTCCTGAATGTGGTTGGACATTGGCAAATTTAGCACCGAAAATTTCTTTTGCGCGTTCAATAGCAAGAGTCTCTACAACGTCTACTACATCAGTTCCACCATAATAACGGCGTCCTGGGTAACCCTCGGCATATTTATTTGTCAAGATAGACCCTTGAGCTGCCATAACAGCCTTGGAAACTACGTTTTCCGAAGCAATTAACTCGATATTATTTTGTTGGCGTTCTTCTTCTTTGGCAATAGCATTCCAGAGATCAGCATCATATGCTTTAAAATCATCTTTGTCAAAAATCATAGGTCTTCTCCTTTATTGTGTGACTAGTCCATTAGTTTGATTTTACAATAAGAAAATCAAACTAAAAGATGCGAATAAACCGTTTCTGCATTTTATCACAAGTATAGCCAACTTTTTCATAAAATGCATGAGCACCCAGACGATGATTGGCAGAATTTAAGCGGATAAACCCATAACCACATCTTTTTGCTTCTTCTTCCAACCCTTGTAGTAAACTTTTACCAATACCTTGACCTTGCGCTTGAGGTGAAACTGCTAAAGCTAAGATATTAAATCCTGCTTTGGAATAGAGTGATTCGTAAACTTCAGCGTGGACATATCCAAGTAAGACATGATTAGCTGCATCCTCATAGCCAAGTAGGAAATGATGGGAATCCTGAGACAGTCTAGCTAGTTGGCTAGCCGTTTCCTCTGGACTAAAAGTATAACCCAAAGCCTCTTGGTTGATGTCACATATCGCTTTCACATCTGTTTCTTGCAAATCTCTTAGCATTTCAAGCCTCCTCAAAAGAAATCTCTGGCAACCGAGCAAGAATATCTTCTCGTTTAATTGCGCCTTGGCGTAAGATTTTCACCTTGTCTCCAGACAAATCCACAATAGTTGAATCCTGTCCAGTTAGAAAAGCATCGTCTTCCAGACCCAGAACCTCTTGGTCAAAATCCTTCAGAATTTGTTCAAAGGTTACACCACTTGCCTGACCTGAGATATTGGCAGACGGCCCAATCAAGGGACCTGTCTCTCGAATTAAATCCAGTGTGATAGGGTGACTGGGCATCCGAAATCCAATAGTTGCAAGGTCAGAATTTACCCAATAGGGAACTCGGTCATTGGCTTCGAGAATAATGGTCAAGGGACCTGGCAAAAAGGTCTCTACAAGTTTTTGTAGATAAGTTGGCTGATTCTTAGAAAAGTGCAAGATATCCTCGAAAGAGGCGATATTGAGATTGAGTGCCTTATCTCTAGGACGACGTTTGAGTTGGTAAACATGGTCAACTGCTTTTTCATCTAAGGCCTTGGCAAAAAGACCATAAACAGTCTCTGTAGGTAGAACGACAGCTCCACCATTTTCCAACTCTTGTCTAATCCTGTCCATCATCAACCACAACCATCCTATTTTGACCAAATTGGTCTTTGAGTGTTCGAACTTTTTTTTCAGGAAGATGTTTTCTAAAAAGTTCGGGAACACTTTGACCTTGCTTGTATCCAATTTCAAGGTAAATCTTACCACCATCCTTGAGATAGTCTTTTGCATCTTCCGCAATTCTACAGTAAATAGCTAGGCCATCCTCGTCTGCAAAGAGAGCTAGATGAGGCTCCGAATGCAAAACATTCAAGCCTACCTCTGACTCATCTTCACGAGAGATATAGGGTGGATTGGATACAATTATATCATATTTTTCAGAAATTTCTGCAAAACAATCAGATTTTTTAAAAAATATATTAAGATTTTGATCGCTAGCATTCTCTGATGCAAGCTCTAAGGCCTCTTGAGAAACATCTGCTGCTGTCACTGACCAATCTGGTCTATTTTTTGCTAGAGCGAGAGCAATAGCTCCACTACCTGTTCCAATATCCAGAACTGAGAGATTCGTCTCAAGATTTTCAGTTAGAATAAGCTCCACTAACTCCTCTGTTTCTGGACGAGGAATCAAAACCCGTTCATCCACCTTTAAATGCATTCCATAAAAATCTGCCTGTCCAATGATGTACTGAGCTGGCTTGTGAGCTGCTAGTTGCTGGTAAATATCTTCTACAAATTGTTTTTCTTCCTCTGTTGTCACCTCCTGCTGGAGGGCAAAAATAAAGTCTGTAAAAGATAGATTTTTCAGACTACGATAGACAAAAGAGAGGCTTTCCGCTTCCTCTCCTTGTCTTATCAACTCTTCTTCAAAATTTGAAAATAATTGAGCTAATTTCATTATTTGTTTAATTCTTCTAGTTTTTGTGTTTGGTCATAAAGCACCAAGGCATCCACAACTTCGTCCAATTTACCAGACAAAATCGTATCTAGTTTTTGGAGGGTCAAGCCGATACGGTGGTCTGTGACACGGTTTTGTGGGAAGTTATAAGTTCGGATCCGTTCTGAACGGTCACCAGTACCGATTGTCGACTTACGCTCAGCGTCTTGTTCATCCTGAGCAATCTGAGCAAAGTGGTCAGCGACGCGTGCACGGATAATCTTCATAGCCTTCTCGCGGTTCTTCTGCTGGGTACGTTCTTCCTGCATCTCAACCTTGATATTGGTTGGCAAGTGAACGATACGAACGGCAGTCGCAACCTTATTGACGTTCTGTCCACCAGCACCAGAGGCGTGATAGATGTCGACACGAAGGTCTTTTGGATCAATGTCGTATTCAACCTCTTCAACTTCTAGCATAACAAGAACTGTCGCTGTCGAAGTATGAACACGGCCTTGGCTTTCTGTCACAGGAACACGTTGCACACGGTGGGCACCTGATTCATACTTAAGCTTAGAGTATACAGACTGACCTGAAACCATAGCAACCACTTCTTTAAAACCACCGACACCATTCATAGAGGCTTCCATGACTTCAAAGCGCCAACCTTGGGCTTCCGCATACTTTTGGTACATAGTTAGCAAATCTCCAGCGAAAAGTGCCGCTTCGTCTCCACCAGCTGCTCCACGGATTTCAAGGATGATATTCTTGTCATCGTTTGGATCCTTTGGAAGGAGCAAAATTTTCAGTTTTTCTTCATATTCTTCTTTTTCAGCCTTGGCATCTTTGAGTTCTTGCTTGGCCATTTCTTCCAAGTCCGCATCTCCGCCTGATTCCTTAATCATCTCTTCGGCATCGACGATATTTTGAAGGACTTGTTTATACTCACGGTAGGCTATTACGGTGTCACGATTGGAAGCTTCTTCTTTTGAAAGCTCCATAAAACGCTTGGTGTCTGAAACGACATCAGGGTCACTCAGCAATTCTCCTAGTTCTTCATAACGGTCTTCTACAGCTTGTAGTTGATCATAGATGTTCATTTTTCTTCATTCTCCTTATTGATTTCAGGGGCAAAATAATGTTTACGGCAAACCGAGATATAGGTTTCATTACCACCAATCTGGATCTGTTCTCCATCGTAAACGGGCAGTCCATCCTGTGTTCGCAACACCATGGTCGCCTTTTTCTTGCAATACTGACATATGGTCTTGATTTCGTCAATCTTGTCTGCTAAAAGCAAGAGATATTTGGAACCTTCGAACAATTCATTGCGAAAGTCATTTTTCAAGCCAAAAGCCATGACGGGTATGTCTAACTCGTCCACAACACGAGCTAGGTCGTAAACATGGTGGCGTTTGAGAAACTGGGCTTCATCGACCAAAACACAGTAAGGTTTTTCTGGTAGGTCTCGGATATAGCCAAAGATATCCGTTGTTTCCTCAATCGCAAGGGCAGGGCGTTTCATGCCAATTCGACTCGACACATAGCCAACACCGTCACGCGTATCCAGAGCCGAAGTCATAATGACAACACCTTTTCCTTGCTCCTCGTAGTTATAGGCCACTTTGAGAATCTCAATCGTTTTACCAGAGTTCATGGTCCCATAACGATAATACAACTGTGCCATGTTTCTTGCTTCACGTCCATTTCTAAATTTTTGCTACATTCTAGTATATCATAATTTTCTTAAGCTTTAAACGGCAAAATGTGGTAAAATAGAAGAAATCAAAAACTAGTGGAGGAAGCTATTATGCCATTTGTACGCATCGATTTATTTGAAGGACGCACGCTCGAGCAAAAGAAAGCTCTTGCTAAGGAAGTAACGGAAGCGGTTGTTCGCAACACTGGAGCCCCTCAATCTGCTGTTCATGTCATCATCAACGACATGCCAGAAGGAACTTATTTCCCACAGGGGGAAATGCGCACCAAATAAGCTAGCTTAAGCAGAATTGCTTAGGCTTTTTCAATCTCCAAGTAGCACCCATTGAAGAAATAGTCTAAATTTGTTACAATTTGAAAAGAGACTTGGAAAATTCCAAGAAAAGAGCAATTAATTAAAGGAAATATTATGATTACACGTGAATTTGATACCATCGCTGCTATCTCTACTCCACTAGGTGAAGGAGCTATTGGTATTGTCCGCCTGAGCGGAACAGACAGTTTTGCTATTGCGCAAAAGATTTTTAAAGGAAAAGACTTGAACAAGGTTGCCAGCCACACTCTCAACTACGGTCACATTATTGATCCTCTGACTGGTAAAGTCATGGACGAGGTTATGGTTGGGGCTATGAAGTCTCCAAAGACCTTCACTCGTGAGGATATTATCGAGATTAACACCCACGGTGGTATTGCGGTGACCAATGAGATTCTCCAGCTAGCTATCCGTGAAGGAGCTCGGTTGGCAGAACCTGGTGAATTTACCAAACGTGCCTTTTTAAACGGTCGCGTAGATTTGACACAGGCCGAGGCGGTGATGGATATCATCCGAGCCAAGACAGACAAGGCCATGAACATCGCGGTCAAACAACTTGATGGTTCCCTTTCTGATCTTATCAATAATATCCGTCAAGAAATCCTTAACACACTTGCCCAAGTTGAGGTCAATATCGACTATCCTGAGTATGACGATGTTGAGGAAGCCACTACTGCTGTTGTCCGAGAGAAGACAATGGAGTTTGAGCAATTACTAACCAAGCTCCTTAGGACAGCACGTCGTGGTAAAATCCTTCGTGAAGGAATTTCAACGGCTATCATTGGACGTCCCAACGTTGGGAAATCAAGCCTTCTCAACAACCTCTTGCGTGAGGACAAGGCTATCGTAACAGATATCGCTGGGACAACACGAGATGTCATCGAAGAGTACGTCAACATCAATGGTGTACCTCTCAAATTGATTGATACAGCCGGTATTCGTGAAACAGATGACATAGTGGAACAAATCGGTGTTGAGCGTTCGAAAAAAGCCCTCAAGGAAGCCGACTTGGTTCTACTAGTGCTAAATGCCAGTGAACCACTGACTGCGCAAGACAGACAACTTCTTGAAATTAGCCAAGATACCAATCGCATTATTCTACTTAATAAAACCGACCTGCCAGAAACGATTGAAACTTCGAAACTACCTGAAGACGTTATCCGTATTTCAGTCCTTAAAAACCAAAACATCGATAAGATTGAAGAGCGAATCAACAACCTCTTCTTTGAAAATGCTGGTTTGGTTGAGCAAGATGCTACCTACTTGTCAAACGCCCGTCACATTTCCTTGATTGAGAAGGCCGTTGAAAGCCTACAAGCTGTTAACCAAGGTCTTGAACTAGGGATGCCAGTTGACTTGCTTCAAGTTGACTTGACCCGTACTTGGGAAATTCTAGGAGAAATCACTGGAGATGCTGCTCCAGATGAACTCATCACCCAACTCTTTAGCCAATTCTGTTTAGGAAAATAAGAAAAATCCATGATCCTTCATTCGGTCATGGATTTTATTGTCTTTATTAGTAATCTGGTCTTAAGACCCCTGTTACAGTTGCCTTAGTTGCTTCGTAGTCGCCATCTACGACAACCTTGATAATGCGTTTGGCATCTTCTTCTGGTGCTGGAATAAGAGGTAGACGAGTGGGTCCAGCTTCAAATCCCATATAGTTAAGAACTGCCTTAACTGGAGCAGGACTTGGATAAGAGAAGAGAGCATTAACCTTAGGAATGAATTTACGCTGAATTGCTGCGGCTTTCTTCATATCGCTTTCTGCAATGGCAGTAAACATCTCGTGCATTTCATCCCCATTTGTATGAGAGGCAACAGAAATAACCCCATCCGCCCCAAGGTTCATGGCATGGAAAGCATCTCCATCCTCACCTGTATAAATCAAGAACTCTTCAGGCTTGTGCTCAATCAAGTAAGCCATATTAGCCAAGCTAGTACATTCTTTGACACCGATAATATTTGGATAGTCAGCCAAGCGAAGCATGGTTTCTGGAGTCAATTCGACAACTACACGCCCTGGAATGTTATAGATAATAATTGGTAGGTCAGAAGCATCTGCAATAGCCTTAAAGTGCTGATACATCCCTTCTTGAGAAGGTTTGTTGTAGTAAGGAACAATAGCAAGCCCAGCTGCGAAACCACCAAATTCCGCTACTTCTTTGACAAACTCAATAGAGTCACGCGTATCATTAGTACCTACACCCGCAATCAAAGGAACGCGTCCATTGACAACCTTTTGTACAGCCGCAAACAACTCCAACTCCTCATCGTGGGTCAAAGTTGGACTCTCAGCAGTCGTTCCTGCGAGAAGAATTCCATCCGTATGATGGGCCAATAAATGCTCAATCAAGGCTGGAATAGCATCAAAGTTAATGGAACCATCCTCATGGAAGGGGGTAATAAAGGCTGTAATGATTTTACATTCTTTTAAATCTTGATAAGACACGAAAACACCTCTCTATTTCAAAGAAGGAGTTCATCTGAACTCCTAAACGATATGACTATTTTAATTCAAATTTCAATTCGGCTGTTGGACGAACCAATCCACGTTCATGAAGAGTTTCAGCAATCTGAACTGAGTTCCAAGCAGCACCTTTGAGAAGGTTATCTGAAACAACCCACATGTGAATTCCTTTTTCTGCATCCAAGTCTTTACGGATACGACCAACAAAGGTATCACGCGAACCAACTGCATTGATGGCTTGAGGATAGATTTGATGAGCTACATCATCTTCAAGAACAGCACCTGGGAAGGCTGCGATAGCTGCTTTTACTTCTTCGATTGGAGCCACTTCTTTTGTTTCGATATAAACAGACTCAGAGTGAGCTGACAAGACTGGAATACGCACACATGTTGCAGATACTGCAATGCTATCATCTTCCATAATTTTCTTAGTTTCCTTGGTCATCTTCATCTCTTCGTAAGTGTAATCATTGTCAGTGAAGACATCGATTTGTGGAAGAGCATTGAAGGCGATAGGATAATGTTTCTTGTCACCGCCTGAAGGTAAGATTTCCGCATGCAAATCACGTGGTTTCACTCCATCATTCAAGACCTCACGAAGTTCACGTTGTGTCTCAAGAATTGCTCCCATACCAGCACCTGAAACGGCTTGATAAGTTGAAACAATGATACGGTCCAAGCCCCATTTTTGGCGAACCGGCTCAAGAGCCACCATCATTTGGATTGTTGAACAGTTAGGGCAGGCAATGATTCCGTTGTGGGCATCAAGTGCATGAGCATTGACCTCTGGAACAACCAAAGGAACATCTGGATTTTGACGGAAATAAGATGTATTATCCACTACTACCACGCCAGCTTTTACTGCGTATGGTGCATACTTAGCTGATGTCGAACCACCTGCTGAAAAGAGAGCAATATCAACTCCTTCAAAAGCTGTTTCAGTCGTTTCTTCAATCGTAATATCTTGATCTTTAAATTTCAATGACTTACCTGCTGAACGTGCAGAAGCAAGGTAACGGATTTTATCGATTGGAAGTGTTGATTCTTCCAACATTTTTATCATCTGAGCACCGACAGCACCTGTCGCGCCGACTACAGCAACTGTATATCCCATAAATAACCTCTTTCGGAATTTTCTAAAAATTTCTATAATAGAAGTATTATACTACTTTTTCCATGAATTGCAAAGCTTTTTCATCATTTTTTGGAAAATAAAAATCCCCAATCGCTAGACTAGGGATTAAGAGGCATCTTCATGTGATGAGCAGGTTCACACAACTCATCAAGGTCCGCTCCTGCGTTATGACCTCCTTATGCTCAATAGTAGTCCGAAGACTACCTATCGACTCATCGCATATTCTATATTACTAGAGATACTTGATTTTGTCAATAAGAAATTTTTTCGATCGAGTATAACAAAAAACTCTCGTATTCAAGAGTTTCCCTATACATATCATGCTAATTGCCGGGATTGAACCGGCGACCTCATCCTTACCATGGATGCGCTCTGCCAACTGAGCTAAATCAGCTTACTTAAGAAGTATACTATATTCAGAAAAACTTGTCAAGTTTCCTTAGAAATTTTCCATAGGAAAAAGCCAGGTAAGAACTACCTAGCTTATCTTCTTCTATTTACTTAAATCAATTCGACGACCAATTTTACCAATAATAATCGCTCCAATAATCAATGAAGCAAATTCACCGATTCCTGTTGTAAACCAAGTAAGGAAGAATGGTAATTCTGCTACAATATTTAACTCTGCAGCGATAGTAAACATGGAAATTGAAAAGAGGATTGAAAAGAAGAAATGATCTTTTCGAATCAATCCGTTAAAGAGGTAATCCTTGCTATATTTTGCAAAAAGCCAAACACCTAAACTGAGGAATACTAAGGTTGAACCACCACCAACAAAGACATCTAGCAGTCCGAAGCTAAAGAAATTAGCAATCATACAACCGATGGTAACTCCGATGATGTACTTAGGATTGTAAAAAGCCATAAAGTTCATCATTTCTGAAATACGAAACTGATAAGCACCATAGCTGATGGCATTTAGGGGCGGTGTGACAGTCAAAACGACGTAGATAGCAGCGACGATTGCAATATCTGCAACATCACGAATAGTTAATTTTTTCATCTTTTCTCCTTTGGCGGTTATCCGCGTGTAATATGCTTGGTGAAAGAAGCTAAGCACCAAGGGTTGATTCATTCAACCTTACTAGTATAGCACAATAGCCTGCTTTATGCTATACTTAAAGCATGAAAAAACCTATTCAAAAATTTTTTAACAATGAAATCTTAGCCTATCTCTTTTTTGGCCTTGCGACAACTCTAGTTTCGATTCTCTCACGACTAGTCATTTATCAACTAAGTCATCAGGAACTCCTTGCTACGGCCTTGGCAAATATTATCGGTATCTTATTTGCCTTTATCACAAATGATACGATTGTATTTAAGCAAAAAAAGAAAAATAGACTTATCCGTTTAGTGAAATTTTCTCTTGCTCGCCTTTCTACTTTTCTGTTAGACTTGTTTTTAACTTTTCTCTTTGTAACCCAATTTCCTCACATTATAGGGCAATTCGTAACTGAAAACATTGATAAGATAAATGCTATTGAAACAATAATTGCACAAATATTCATTATTATCATCAATTATATCTTGAGCAAGGTCTATATTTTTAGAAAATAATGCTCCATTTATGAGCCTTTTAATTGCCTTCTATAATGATTTAGGATACAATGAAACACGAAACATTGAAAGGAAAACAGTATGTTAAAAAATCTAAAATCGTTCTTGCTTCGAGGAAATGTTATTGACCTTGCTGTCGGTGTTGTCATTGCCTCTGCTTTTGGTGCTATCGTTACTTCACTTGTAAACGACATTATCACTCCTCTTATTTTAAATCCCGCTTTGAAAACTGCTAAAGTCGAACGTATCGCTCAACTTTCTTGGCATGGAGTCGGCTATGGTAACTTTTTAAGTGCTATTATCAATTTTATCTTTGTGGGTACCGCCCTCTTCTTTATTATCAAGGGCATTGAAAAAGCACAGAAACTGACTGGCATAAAGGAAGAAAAAACTGCCGAAAAAAAACCAACCGAATTGGAAGTCCTTCAAGAAATAAAAGCTCTCCTTGAGAAAAAATAATCGATTAAAAGGATCTAGCGCAAAGCTAAATCCTTTTTTCTTTACTCTTTGGGTAACTTGCCTGCTTTTTCAAGCATTTTCTTGATCAGATAAGGCATCTTAACATTTTCACGACCTTTTTTCTCAATGAGTTTTTTGACAAATTCTGGCATCTGAAGGTCGTCTGTCTCTTTCATGATGTCCTTGGTAGTTGCCGAAGGCGCTAACTCATCAAAGGTTTCTTCTTCTGGGAGAAAAGTTTTAAATTCTTTGTCTTCGTTGGCTCTTACAGTAGCAACTAAAGCGTCAATTAAACGGCTATCCGTATTGGGCATCGGTGGACGATGGTAAGTGACACCTAATTCTTGACACAAATCATAACATTCCACATCATTATCGAACAAGACTTCGATGTGCTCACTGATAAAGCTAATCGGAACAAAAATATAATGTTCTGGATGTTGCTTTTGTTCTCGTAAATATTCTAAGACATCTGGCTTGATCCAAGGGATTCCAATATCGCTTTCGCTCTGCCAAGTATTGGTATACTGGTCTGTCATTAGGCCTAGTTGTTCAGCAATGAGCCTGCTATTATCGAAAATCTGATCGATATAAGGATCTCCATAGTCCAAGGCAAAAATGGGAACGCTATGGGCTGAAAAGATTACCTTGAAGGATTCTTCTCCCACCTCATTTCGTAAAATTTTTCTAATCTCATCTGTCCAGAAGTCCAGCAAAGACTGTTGTTGATACCAGTCCTTAATAACTAAAAATCGGATCTGCTGGCTTTCCAGAAACTTTTCATACCCCATGACTGAGTAAAAAGAATAATGAGGTTCCAAAATCAAGCAGATACATTCTTCAACACCATCAGTTTCCATCTGCTTGATCACGTCTGGAATAAAGGGACGAGAAAATTTGTTGGCAAAGTAGATACCGTACTCCTCCCCTAAACGTTCTTTGACTAAATTGACCTCCTCACGTGTAATCCGCTGCAAAGGCGTCCCACCGATACGAATATAGTTGTCATAGAGAGTCTGGATTTCGTGGTCTTGGGGTCTAACTCCACGACGAATGTTTGTAAAGAATTCTGCTACTCCTTCAAAACTAATCTCCTCTGGAGATCCAAAGGTCATCATTAATATGGCTTTTTTCATGTTATCATCCTTATGATATTATTTTCTCTATCCATTCTATCATGAAAGAAAAAAATAGTAAACGTTTCCTACGTCTACTATTTCTTTTGCTCTTTTGTTTTTTTATCTCGTCTTATAATTAGGATGATAAGGACAAGAAGTGGGAATTCCGTGATCGAAATACCGTGTTCCTACTGCTTCCCCACTTTCATCCTGTGCTACTTTCACCGGTGCATCCGTTATTTTAGCTAAAAGGATATGTCGTCCATTAGTTATGTTAAGGAAACAGGTGCTTAATAAAACAATCTTGTCCGTTGAGGTCAAGGAAACATCTCGCTTGTACTTGGCTTTACTTAGCAGATATTGATAGTAAGCCTGGTGTTCCTCATCCTTGGAACTCAAGGTTCGATAAATCTCCGTGTCATAGGCATCCACTTCTAAAATCCCAAAAATTTCAAGACCACGTTCTCGACCATTGTAGTAGATAGAACCGTAGCGATGCTGGTCGAAGAATTCCTTATCAGCAAATTTCTTAATCTCACCGAACATAGCCCCTGAAGCCATAGAGTGTCCGTAGATGATCGTATTAAAATCAGTAAAGTTGGGATTAAAGCGATAGTCGAGAAAAATTGATCCCGTTATCGTATAATCGCCAAAGGCATTGCGGTCAAGGTATTTGACATTATCCTGACTTTGTAGAAGCGGATAGTCTACCTTGGTCCCATCAAGGCTAATCCAACCGCAAACATCTTTGTTCAAGTGCTGTAGGGTTTCAAAACCTGTGCTCGAAGCATCCTTTTCAATAGGATTATAGTGATCATAGTCACTTGCTTCTACTACTCTCTGCCAACTAAAAAGAGCTACAAAAACACAGAAGAATACCAGAAATACGTTTTTAAATCGCGCTCTTTTGAACCGTCATCAGCACTCCTTTCTATGCGAGATTTCTTAAAAGGAAAGGAGGCGGGACAAAACCGCCTCTTTTCTATTCACCCTTAGTCAGTAAAAGGGTCTGCTTCTTGCATTTTTTTTACTCTCTCTTCTACGACGTAGGATCAAGTAGAGGACAAGGAGTAAGAAAATCAAGAGCAAGAACAATACAAACAAGATAAGGTACCAAATCCATAGTGGGATTGATGAGAGGAAACGTCCAAGAGACGAGTCATCAAAGACACTGTATGGAAATGGTTTTGATTTTTTTGTATGGAAAGTATTTTTAGGGACAGTGTCTGTAATCTTTGCGACTACGATATGACGACCATTGGTCACATCGAGAAAACAGGTACTGAGTAGGATGATACGATCACTCGGTGAGAGTGAGATATCCCGCTTGTGCATGGCGACTGAGAGCAGGTGGTCTAGATAGGCCTGCTGGCGGTCCTCACCCTGTATTCCTGGATCATAGATGTTAAAGTCATAGGCATCAACCTCCAACATCTCAAAGATCTCGAGCCCTTTTTCCACACCATTGTAGTATATACTACCGTAACGATGCTGGTCAAAAAATTCCTGATCAGCAAACTTAGCCACATCACCAAACATGACCCCATTTTCTACGTGGTGCCCGTAGATAATGGTATTAAAGTCTTCGAACTTAGGATTATTTCGTGCATCGAGAAAGATAGCGCCTGTCGCTGCAAACTCACCTTTGGAGTCCTTGTTGAGATACTTTTCATTGTCCTTGGCTTGGACTAAGGGATAGTCGATATTGGTGCCGTAGACATTGATCCAACCGAGGACTTCGGGATTGAGTTCTTGGAGTTTGCTGAAGCCTGAAAAACTGGCCAGCTCATCCTGTTGCGTCGTGACAGGTCGATAAGCTTCGTACTCACTTGACGAAGCTAAGGAGTAGACTTGGTTGGAATCCCAAAGGGCGTAGAAACCAAAGAGAAAGATCAAAGCTGCAAAAATGAGCAGCAAGTGATTGATCACCCCATCCACAGCAAGAACGAGACGCCTAGACAGACTCTTTTTTGGTTTCTCACGCTTGGTTTTCATCATCTGCCCCCAGCCGTTTAGGCTTCTCTACGTTTTTTAGACAAGACAACAAATCCAGCCAAACCAAGACCAATCATCAAAATGAATGGAAGGTTATCAATCAAGAGACCAGTAGGAGTAACGTCGTCGATTTTGTTAGTAACTTTGTTGTCGTTTTTCTTTTCACCTATGAGGATATCTGTTAATGTAAAATCTACATTTTTTTGTCCTTGAGATGTTTGTTCTGCACCATTTGTAGTATAAATTGATGAATCTGTATAACCTGCTACTCCAGTTTCAGTTACTGTATATTTAGAACCTGCTGGTAGTTGTTCAACTGTAAATGTTTCACCATCTTTAAGAGTAAAATTGTACTCAACTGTATCTGCTGGGGTCACTACTGCCAACACCTCTGACTTAGATCCATGTTTTACTATAATATTCGTAACAGGGGTTTCTGCTGTTTTATTTGTACTTGGAAGTTGAATCTTGATATGGAATTGGAAATCTCTTGTTTTATCCCCTGAAGCTCCATCAACTTTTTTAGTAATTGTTAATGCTTTCGCATTGGGGTCTACTTGACTCGGATCATCAGGATTAGGCTCCTTACTTGCGTCTTTGGTATATGTGTTATCAAATAAATTATAAACGCCTTGTTCACTTGGTTCTACTTTAGGGGCGTTAGATTTATTATTTTCCTTAAAGTATACTGATGAAATATAGACACCACCATTTACTTTATTCTTAACAATAACGTGCATTTCATATGTACGTTTGTCGTATCTCATGGCATCAATTGTTTTACCATTTTTGGTAATCGCCTGCCATCCAGTTTTTGCTTCCGCTACATCATAAACGTATTCACCAGCATGGCCATAAGCAACTCCCGAAAAAATGTCTTCTGTTGCTTTTTGAATCTTATCAGCAGTTGGGTGATCATTTTTATTGTATTCTACATTTCTATCTGGAATTGCAACTCCGGTTTGATATGGCGCACCGTTAGAAGATTGTCCTGTTTTTTCTGTAAACTTAAATGTAAATGTCGCTGTTGGTGTTGTTATTCCCTCTGCAATATTCAACGTTTTATTAATCTTCACAACAGCATTATTTTCACCATTTGCTTTGGTTATTGCTGAATTATCATCCGCAAAAGTCGGGACACCTCTGAATACGGACAAAGCGGTTATAGCTGCAATGCTTGCAGTGAATAGCTTTTTAAAGAATGTTTTTTTCATGATTATTTCTTTTGTTTTTTTATTTTCTTTTTTCATTATGATCATCAAAAGCCTCGTCTTCTAATTACTGTTACAACTTTTCCTTGAGTATCCTGTATAGGGATGGTTCCAAAAGCACGACTGTCTACAGCCGTTGTTCGATTGTCCCCGAGGACAAAAAGTTGTCCTGCTGGGACTTTCATCGAGAAGGTTGCCCCTTCCTTATAGAGCAGCGTTTCTTTGTAGATATCTTGCTCTTGTTGAGGAGAACCGTTGATGATGAGACCATTTTCGTTTATATCGATTGTACTTCCTTCGGTTGCTATGACACGCGCCACTCTTTCCTTACCTTTATAACTATAGACTAGCAAATCACCAATCGAATAGCGTTTATCCAACCTATAATAGACGACCAAGTCGCCATCTTTTAAGGCGGGCTTCATGCCATCGTCATTGTATCTTAATAATCCAAAGACGAAAAAGTAAAGGGTGGCTAGTACAAATCCAACCATCAGAAGTTTACTGACTAAGTAAAGGATATCTCCCCAGACACTCGGCGGAGACTTATCCCGATTGACTTGTGTTACTGGTTTCTTATGTTTCTTTTTAAGCAGCATCACTTCCTCCTATTCACCACAAGGTGACCAAGTAAGATGATAAAGAAGATCCCTCCTAGAGGAAGAACGACTCCAAGCACGAGAGTGCTACTCAAGAAGTCAATTCCCGTTTCAGGTACGCTGTTTTTATTATTCGTGACTGTCGCAGACTTATTTGCATCAAGAGTTCCTTCTTTTTTATCATAGGACACCTGATACCCACGAGACGAACTTGCTTCTTCTTCGATACTATAACGAGCATTTAGAGGAAGGTCGAGAATCTTGATGGTTTTATCTTTCTTTAGATCAACTGTCGCCTTACCATTGGTGAATTGTAGCGTTGTTTTTTGATTATTTACTATTGCACTATACGATCCATTCAATGGTTTATTTTGCGCATCCTTTACGTTAATGGTAATCTTAAAGGATTGCAGAAGATTAGCAAAAGCACCTGTAACTTTTTTTGTGACTGAAAGTGTCGGAAGTCTGTGGTTGGTGACGATTGTTTGAACATCCTCTGACAAAGTCCCCTCTTGTTTTTCATAGGTGACATGATATCCCGTTCTAGAGTTCTCTACTTCTTCCACCTTATAGTGGGTATCACGAGGCAGATAACTGAGGGCAGTTTCCTGACTATTTTTGAGAGAAATCTGTGCTTTCCCGTTAGTCACTGTTGTATTCCCAAACTTGCCGTTAATCGGCTTGCCATCCTTATCTGAAAGGGTAACATTAATTGTGAAAGATTTATTAGGTGATTGTTCACCTTCTAGGATTTTCTTTACGGTGAGACTTGGAAGCTGTCGGTAAATAACTTTGAAGGATGGTTTCTCTTTCGTACCTGTCTTTTGAACTTCGACTGTGTATCCCGGAGCGTCTGGTGCTTTCAGTTCGTAGTCATATCCCTTAGCTACCTTTGCAAAACTAGTATTTTCAGTAAAACTATTCGTTTGAACTGGACTAGTGACCTTTCGATAGGAATCCTTTATACTTCCATCTTTCTTTTGGTTTAAGTTTAATTCGACACTAGGTGGACGATTTGCTGATGGATTTGATTTTCCATCCACACCTTTCCACTCAATCTCTACAGGAACCGTCAATGGATCTGACGGCTTGAAAGTGGGCTTCTCAGAATAGTCTTTTATTTTGGTACGTGAGGTCCCAATACCATAGGAATAGGCAACTTTTGCCCCCTTGTTGGAGTAGAGTTTAGTAGCATCGGCTTCTTCGGCATCATCACTAGTAAGTGTCTTATCACCCGCAATCGCATCAAATGCCTCTTGGCTAGAGGTGACAGTAAACTTGAGAACGTACTTGGCGTCATCCTCCAAAGTGTAACTCGGATTAAACTTGGCTGTTACTTCCACTAATCCCTGTTCGTTCTTCTTAGTTTCAATCGTAACTTGATTGTCATTCAGTTCTTGCTCGTTACCATCCTTGATTTTGACGACACGAAGGTGTGAAGCATCACCAGGTAACAGCTGCACGTACTTGGACAAGACATCTGATATAGTTACATGGTGTACGCCTAGAGGTAGAATTTTATCTGTGATTTCTTTGAATTTTTGTTGCAAGTCATTTTCATTATTGGCAGAAAATATTTCGTTGGGGATTCCAGAATTATAACCACTGATATATCCTTTAAGAGATGTGATACTATCGTTTGAACCTATATATCTGAATTTGATTGAATAAAAGCCATCTATTTTTGGAGCTATTAAACTAGATATATTCAGCATTCCTCTCTCTAAACCAGAGGTAAACCAATATGGAGTATCAATCATACGTCCCACATTTGGATTAGAATAATAGTTATATATTGTTCTCCCACTATTAGACTCGTAATACATATTAGCTTCGCCATCTGACAGCAGAATAACTACTTTTTTTGCCCCAGCCCTTGCACTTTGCAACAATCTTTGAGCTTCAGTTAACCCAGCATTTATATTTGTCCCAGTGCCAATGCCCGCGTCCATACCATAAGAATGACTAGAGTCAGCAATTGTTAACGAACTAACAATATTTTTTGAGCTATTAGAATCCGTGCTCCAAGATACTAAAGTTTTAGCATCATCATATGAAGAGATATTTGAATACCAACCAGCTCAATTTGGCCAAGTTCCATATTGATAACTCAGATAATATTCATTATAATAACGGCCATTATACTGATTATCAATCTTTCCGGCAAAACCAACTATAGACAGACGGTTTTGGGAATTAGAAAGAATTGTATCAATGAGCCCCTGACGACCATTCACACCTTTCAGTGTATGTTTTAGTGCTTCAATCCTACTAATGTATCGTCTACTAGAGTAAGACCACACATCTCGCTCTTCCATACTCCCTGAAAAATCGGCAACCAAGACTACATCCAAGGGTTCTGACTGGGTCTCCGTTCCCAGTTTAGATGTGATATCCAGTGACAACTCATACTGGTCTTCTTGCCCTGATATCGGAGTAATCGTTTTGTGCAGAGTTGTCTGAGGTTCAGTTGTTGAATCTGCACGTAAAGAATTAATTGGTGCACACAAAAAAAGAATAGCGAGAAAGATAACTAAACTACTGGTAAAATATTGAATCTTCTTAAAATCATATTGAACGTTCATGCTATCTCCCTTGCTAGAATATGTTTTAATCTGATACTATATAAATCTGAGACTTCCATAAGATAATTGTATAATAATATTAACTTCGTGTCAATTAATGTGTTTGAAAACATGTTATTATAAATTACAAAAAAGTATGATTCTTCTTTGTTTTTCAACTTTTTCTGTGGTAAAATGGAAAAAATAGTAAAAAATTTCATAAAATAAAGATGCATATATTTATTCTAATCGCTCGAAAATTTCTTTTGAAAGTCTTCTGAATTTGAATTATTATATTTTTTCAAAATTCATAAAATTTCTCAAATCATATTTTTCCGAAGTTTTGTATTCTATTTTATGATAAAAAAGGAGTTTTTTTATGACTTATCCAAATCTCTTGGACCACTTCTTAACCTACGTTAAGGTCAACACGCGCTCTGATGAACACTCTACTACTACTCCAAGTACACAGAGTCAGGTTGACTTCGCAACAAATGTCCTAATTCCTGAAATGAAACGTGTTGGACTGCAAAATGTTTACTATCTACCGAATGGTTTTGCTATTGGAACCTTGCCAGCCAACGATCCGTCTTTAACACGTAAGATTGGTTTTATATCGCACATGGATACTGCTGATTTTAATGCTGAAGGAGTCAATCCACAGGTAATTGAAAACTACGATGGTGGTGTGATTGAACTAGGGAATTCTGGTTTCAAACTCGATCCAGCTGACTTCAAGAGTCTTGAAAAATATCCAGGACAAACGCTCATCACAACAGATGGAACAACCTTGCTAGGTGCTGATGACAAGTCAGGAATTGCTGAAATTATGACAGCCATTGAATATCTAACTGCTCATCCTGAAATTAAGCACTGTGAGATTCGTGTTGGTTTTGGTCCAGATGAAGAAATCGGTGTTGGTGCCAATAAATTTGATGCAGAAGATTTTGATGTGGATTTTGCCTACACTGTTGACGGTGGTCCACTAGGTGAACTTCAGTACGAGACTTTCTCAGCCGCTGGTGCTGAATTGCATTTCCAAGGCCGTAATGTCCACCCTGGTACTGCCAAAGGGCAGATGGTCAATGCCCTTCAGCTAGCAATTGATTTTCATAATCAACTTCCAGAAAATGACCGACCTGAGTTAACTGAAGGTTACCAAGGTTTTTACCATCTAATGGATGTGACAGGTAGTGTTGAGGAGACGCGTGCAAGCTACATCATTCGTGATTTTGAAAAAGATGCCTTTGAAGCGCGTAAAGCATCCATGCAATCTATCGCTGATAAGATGAATGAAGAACTTGGGAGCGACCGTGTCACTCTCAACTTGACAGACCAGTACTACAATATGAAAGAAGTCATTGAAAAAGATATGACTCCAATTACCATTGCTAAAGCCGTTATGGAAGATCTAGGTATCACGCCTATTATCGAACCAATCCGGGGTGGAACAGACGGCTCTAAGATTTCCTTTATGGGAATCCCAACTCCGAATATCTTTGCAGGTGGCGAAAATATGCACGGACGTTTTGAATACGTTAGCCTTCAGACTATGGAACGTGCAGTTGATACCATCATTGGCATCGTAGCTTATAAAGGCTAAAAAGACGAGGTGGCTCAGCTACTTCGCCTTTCTTTTTATTCTACTGGTTTTTCTTGATTTCCAGTAGTTGTAGAAGATTCTGTTGTTTCATTTTCTGAAGTTGATTCAGCAGGTTTAGAATCTCTTGTATTGCTTGGTTTGTTTTCATCGCTAGCAGTTTCAATGTTAGATTCTGCAGTTGCGTTTGGTTGGTTCTCAGCACTGGTGTTATCACCATTTGCTTCAGCATTTTTTGCTGGACTTGTTTCTTCACTTGCGCTAGCTTTTGACTGGATTTGATGATTCAAAACTAGAATAGCTTTTGTCGATTCAAGTAAAGCTGTTTTGTCTTTACTATTAGCAGAAAGTTGATCTAATAATGCATCCACCTTATCAAAGTCCGCATCAGATCCATTATTACTTTCTAAATAAGAGTGAAGCGACATGAGAATATCGTAGAGTTTTTGATAGAGTACAAGTGTCTGAGAATCTTGCTCAGCATTTTCCTTTTCTTGTTGAAGGGCGCTAGCGATACGAGTCAAAACATCTTTTACCTGACTGTTTACTTCATCCAAGTCTGCATCAGCCTTGTTTGTGGCAGCTTTTAGATTTTCTACTTCTTCTGCCAAGGATTGTCTGATTCCTTCTTCATGGATTTGTTCCAAGAGTTGATTTGCCTTGTTCAAAAGACTTTCTACTTCTTCCTTGCTATCTGTCGCAGATTATTGGTTGCTATCTACCATGTACTCCTAAAACAGGAGAGTTATAATCCAAGATTACAAGGCCTTACAGAAATAAGAAATCCAGATAAGACAATGTTCGTCCAAGACGCTATTCGCTTCGCACAGCAGCACGGATTCAATATGCTTTAATTTTAAAGTTTAGGTGTCAAGACCTCTTTTTAGTGTGCCCAAAATTTAGAGAAGTAATCAATCAACTAACTTTTATTTTTTTCAAACTTTCAGTAAACTGATCTAAAGCTAACTCAATCTGTCTTTGTAGATGCTTCTGCTATCAGCTAGAAGTTGATCTACTTTTGCCAAGACTGCCTTCTCATCAAAAGTTCCAGGTTGATAGTTGGATTGCAGGGATGGAATCTTGTTTTTCAAAGCCGCTTCATATCCCTTAGTTTGAACCTTGATGTAGTGATTGTGGTCGCCATGAGGAATCACAAAACCTTCTGAATCTTCACTTATAATTCGATTGGCATCAAAACCATGACCATCTTCTTCCTCATGGTGGACATGTAGTGACGGATTACTTAATACAGAACTAGAAGAACTTCCTACCTCTTCCGTGTTAGAGTGTGATGGGGGATTGTTAAAAGATGACTTAGGAATATAGTGATAGTGATCCCCATGTCTTACTATATAAGCATCACCTATATCTCTGACAATATCATTAGGGTTAAAGACATATGTGGCTGCTAATTCACCTGCCGACAAGTCACTCTCAGGAATGAAATGATAGTGACCACCATGTGGTACTATAGTAGGTTGAAATAGAATATGAGCAAATTGATAAGGGGATTTTAAAGTAATTTCTAACAATGATTTAGAAACTATGATGTGCTATTCTAAATTCAACTCACTATATATAACCATCATCGGTAGTATAACGTCCCTGTAATTTTGCTACAGATACTTCTGCACTAGCTCCTTTATCGTCTTTACCATGTTCTTGTTTTTGGCGATTGATTTCATCTTTTGTTCGTACATTTTCTGCATGAGCTTGATCTTTAAGGTAAACATAATACTTTCCATCTACCTTAATAATATATCCTCCCTTAACCTAACTGACGATATCTTGATCTTTCGGCTGATAGTTGGGGGCTTTCATTAATAGCTCTTCACTAAAGAGCGCATCAAAAGGAACTTTACCATTATAGTAGTGATAATGATCGCCATGAGAAGTTACATAACCTTGATCTGTAATCTTAATAACAATTTGTTTTGCTTGAATTCCTTCTTTTTGACTAACCTAGTCTGGAGTCAAATTTTCAGTCTTCTTAGTGTCTTTATTACTGTTTACATATGAAACACGATTTTTATCTGTATTGGCCTGTTAGCTATGTTGGTTCAGAGCATAAACACACAGACTTAAGGAAAGGATAACAACAGATCCAGATGCTATATATTTCTTTTTAAATTTCATAATTACCTCATTTCTATAATTATTTATATGATGTCTTCATTATTAAATGATTAAATAAATTAATTAACCAATTAATTAACTAGTAAATATTCCACCTCTTTTTAAGTTGTATGTCAAGAAATTTTATATATTAATAATAAAAGGCTCTATAATATTTGTAGTGGGTAAATCCCCTATGGATATTATGGAGCCTATTTTATTGTAGAAAAAAAGTCCCATATGACC
>ERZ1023307.52-NODE-52-length-37678-cov-83.040613_pt1 | contig 37678 bp, 39 predicted proteins | sample MGYA00380475_ERZ1023307 | MGnify/ENA primary metagenome ERZ1023307 (study PRJEB33173, sample SAMEA4830378) | metagenome | study: EMG produced TPA metagenomics assembly of the PRJEB25223 data set... | reverse complement strand
CGACTTGTGATTTGCGCTGGGTCGAAAATAAGGCCATCAGATTCCACATGGCGTTGACTCAAAGGCAGTTTGTAGAGCTGTTTCAAGAGACTATCAATGTCATTACTTTGACTTGCTTGACTGTTAGTGTTGCTGTTGTTGCTTGTGTTAGTATTTGTAGTTCCTGGATTGCTTACAGAAGGTACCCAGTTTGTTCTTGGAGTGTTATCGCTATTTTGTCGGCGATAGGTTCTTAAATTTGACAGATTTTCCCGACCAGATAGGAAGGCTTCTGCAGCAGCCAACTCGCTAGCTGATAACTCATTCTTAGGAATGTAATGGTAATGATCTCCATGAGGAACGATATAAGCATCACCAGTGTCCTCAATGATATCAGATGCATTGAAGATATACCCATCATCTGTGGTGTAGCGTCCCTGTGAACGTGCAAAGGCTACCGCACCATCGTTTGTTGAAGTCCCTCCTTCACGATGCTGACTATGTTCTTGTTTTTGTCGATTGATTTCCTCTTTTGTACGGACGTTATCCGCGTGGGCAGCATCCTTAAGGTAAACATAGTATTTTCCATCTACCTTGATAACATATCCACCCTTGACCTCATTAACAATATCCTCATCTTTTAGCTTATAGTTTGGATCTTTCATGAGTAATTCTTCACTGAAAATCGCATCATAAGGAACCTTCCCATTGTAATAATGATAGTGGTCGCCATGTGAAGTGACATAGCCTTGGTCTGTTATCTTGATGACGATTTGCTCAGCATTGATTCCTTCACGCTTGCTAACCTCATCAGGAGTCAAGTTCTCCGTTTTTTGCGTCGCTTGTTTTCCATCTATATAGGAAACACGATTATTTTCCTTAACCGTTCTAGCTTGATACAGTCCCAACTCGTAAGAACAAACACTTAAAATCAAAGCTGCCGCAGAACCAACAAGGTATTTCTTATTAATTTTCATCGAAACTCTCTTTCTATTTGATATTTCTAGTTGCAATTCATTTCTAAATTGCAGAAACTCCTCTCTATTACTTAACTGGTTAATAGTTTACTCCTAAATCTCCAACTTGTCAAGAATTTTATGAACCATTTAAGTATTTTTTGTTCTGACCACTACTTTTTCAAGGTTGGACTTTCTATAAGAAAGATTTTCTTGAAAATTTTTTTAAAATATCAAAAAAATCCCTGTAACTGAGTTGCAGGGACTTTTCGATTAATCAAAATTAACGTATTCTTTTTGAAGTTCAAGAACTTCTTCCATTGTTGAGCATTCTGTAAGGGCACGGTTTGCGTACTCTTCCATCTTAGCTGTGTCGAGTTTCTTCATCAAGCTGCGTGTACGAAGTACAGATGTTGCTGACATAGAGAACTCATCCAAGCCCATTCCGACAAGAAGTGGAACAGCTCGTTGGTCACCAGCCATCTCACCACACATACCAGCCCATTTACCTTCAGCGTGAGCTGCTTTGATCACATTGTTAATCAAGCGTAGGATTGATGGGTTGTATGGTTGGTAAAGGTATGAAACTTGTTCGTTCATACGGTCTGCTGCCATTGTATATTGGATCAAGTCGTTTGTACCAATTGAGAAGAAGTCAACTTCTTTAGCAAATTGGTCTGCAAGCATAGCCGCTGCAGGAATCTCGATCATGATACCAACTTGGATGTTATCCGCAACTGCAACACCTTCAGCAAGAAGGTTTGCTTTTTCTTCATCAAAGACTGCTTTCGCTGCACGGAATTCTTTCAAGAGCGCAACCATTGGGAACATGATACGCAATTGACCGTGAACAGACGCACGAAGAAGAGCACGGATTTGTGTGCGGAACATAGCATCTCCAGTCTCAGAGATAGAGATACGAAGAGCACGGAATCCAAGGAATGGGTTCATTTCGTGAGGCATATCGAAGTAAGGAAGTTCCTTATCTCCACCGATATCCATTGTACGAACGACAACAGGTTTACCGTTCATTCCTTCAAGAACAGCCTTGTATGCTTCATACTGCTCATCTTCAGTTGGGAAGTCTTGAGAATCCATGTACAAGAACTCTGTACGGTAAAGTCCAACAGCTTCTGCACCGTTGTTGTTAACACCTTCAACGTCTTTTGGAGTACCAATATTGGCAGCCAACTCGAAGTGTTTACCGTCAGCAGTCACTGTTTGAGCATCTTTCAAAAGTGCCCATTCAGCTTTTTGTTTCGCATAGGCTTCACCAGCTGCTTTAAATTCTGCCGCTTGTTCATCTGTTGGGTTGATAATCACTTCTCCAGTGATCCCGTTAACAGCAAGGATGTCACCGTCTTTAACGATTTCAGTGATGTTGTTTGTACCTAATACAGCAGCAATTTCAAGTGTACGTGCCATGATAGCTGAGTGGCTTGTACGTCCACCGATGTTGGTTACAAAAGCTTTTACAAAGTTTTTGTCCAATTGAGCTGTATCTGAAGGAGTCAAGTCATGCGCAATCACAATCACTTCTTCATTGATAGAAGCTGGGTTTGGCAATTTTTTACCAAGAAGGTTTGCCAATACACGTTTTGTCACGTCGCGGATATCCGCTGCGCGTTCTTGCATGTATGGGTTGTCTTCCATGCCTTCAAAGATAGTGATAAACATATCTGTAACTTCTTTCAGACCTGCTTCTGCATTCACTTTCTTCGCACGGATAGTTTCCTTGATTTGGCTGATCATTTCTGGGTCAGCAAGAACCATTAAGTGAGCATCAAAAACTTGAGCTGCTTCTTCACCGAGCGTACCTACTGCTTTCTCGCGAATAACAGAAAGCTCGTCTTGTGATGCCTGTAGAGCGGCATCAAGGCGAGCTTCTTCTGCGTTTGTATCTTCGACTGTAATAGTCTCAAATGACAAATCCGGCTGAACGAGTAGATATGCTTTTGCAACTGCAACACCGTCAGATGCTGCGATTCCTTTAAGCATTTCTGTCATTTCCCTTATGCCAATCCTTCTTTTTCCATTGTTTCTGAGATTGCAGCGATAGCGTCATCTGCATCTGCACCTTCAGCTGAGATAGTTACGTCAGCACCTTGGCCAACACCAAGACTCATAACACCCATAATTGATTTAAGGTTAACTGATTTACCTTTGTACTCAAGAGTGATATCTGAAGCAAATTTGCTAGCAGTTTGTACCAACAATGTTGCTGGACGTGCGTGAATACCTGTTTCTGCCACTACGTGGAAATCTTTAGAAGCCATAGTTTGACTCTCCTTTTGTTCTTTCTTTTTTTGAGTTATATGTGATAACCCTTACAATTTAGTATTATACCATCTTCTAGGATTTTTTTCAAGCATTTTCTGGATTTTCCTTCAATTTCCTTTCAGATAACTTGCTGAAAATCTTCTATCCTAGATAACAAAACACAGGATATAGTTTCTTTAAAAACAATTTATAGGATAATCATTGCTATTTCACAATACAAACACTATATATTGTGTTTATATATAAAAACAACAAAAGAACACCACTATATTTAGTTCAAATCATTGACAAAATTTTATTTTCTGATATACTAAGATAGTATTAAATTTTGAAGAGGAGTTACACAATGGTAACCGTTTATTCTAAAAACAATTGTGTCCAATGTAAAATGACCAAGCGTTTCTTGGACAGTAATAATGTCTCTTATCGTGAAATCAATCTTGATGAGCAACCTGAGTACGTCGATCAAGTTAAAGAGCTCGGTTTTAGCGCAGCTCCTGTTATCCAAACACCAACTGAAGTCTTTTCAGGTTTCCAACCAGGAAAACTGAAACAATTAGCATAATCTTAGTACATCATCCAGAAGAAACTGCTTTTAGGGCTAACTTAGAAGCCTTTCTTTTGTAATTAGATAAGGGAAATTTTATGGGATTAAAACATCTTGAAGACGTGACTTACTTCCGTCTTAATAACGAAATTAACCGTCCTGTTAATGGACAAATCATGCTTCATAAAGACAAGGAAGCCTTGGATGCTTTCTTTAAAGAAAATGTAGTTCCAAACACTATGGTTTTTGATTCAATCAAAGACAAAATCAATTACCTCATTGAACACAACTACATCGAAACAGCCTTTATCAAGAAATACCGTCCAGAGTTCTTGGAAGAATTGGCTCAATTTATCAAAGACCAAAACTTCCAATTCAAGTCATTCATGGCAGCTTATAAATTTTACAATCAATATGCCTTAAAGACTAATGACGGTGAATACTATCTTGAAAATATGGAAGACCGTGTCTTCTTCAACGCCCTTTATTTCGCTGATGGGAATGAAGCTGTTGCAATCGATATTGCCAATGAAATCATCCACCAACGCTACCAACCTGCTACTCCTTCCTTCTTGAATGCTGGACGTGCTCGTCGTGGGGAGTTGGTATCTTGTTTCCTAATCCAAGTGACGGATGATATGAACTCTATCGGACGTTCTATCAACTCAGCTCTTCAACTTTCACGTATTGGTGGTGGTGTGGGAATTACCCTCAGCAACCTTCGTGAAGCTGGTGCACCTATCAAAGGCTATGAAGGAGCTGCTTCAGGTGTCGTTCCTGTTATGAAGCTTTTTGAAGACAGCTTCTCTTACTCCAACCAATTGGGGCAACGTCAAGGTGCCGGTGTTGTCTACCTCAACGTCTTTCACCCAGATATCATCGCTTTCCTTTCAACTAAGAAAGAAAACGCTGATGAAAAAGTACGTGTCAAGACTCTATCACTTGGTGTTGTAGTACCTGATAAATTCTACGAATTGGCTCGTAAAAATGAAGAAATGTACCTCTTCAGCCCTTACTCTGTAGAAAAAGAATACGGTGTGCCATTCAATTACATCGACATTACTGAAAAATACGATGAATTGGTCGCAAATCCAAATATTCGCAAGACAAAAATCAAGGCGCGGGATTTGGAAACTGAAATCTCTAAATTGCAACAAGAGTCTGGCTATCCTTATGTAGTCAACATCGATACAGCTAACCGTGCAAATCCTGTTGATGGAAAGATTATCATGAGTAACTTGTGTTCTGAGATTCTTCAAGTTCAAGAACCAAGCTTGATCAACGATGCTCAAGAATTCCTTCAAATGGGAACAGATGTTTCATGTAATCTGGGTTCAACCAACGTGGTTAACATGATGACTTCACCTGATTTTGGTCGTTCTATCCGTGCTATGGTTCGTGCCCTTACTTTCGTTACAGATAGTTCACATATCGTAGCTGTACCAACGATTGACCATGGAAATAGCCAAGCCCACACCTTTGGTCTCGGTGCCATGGGACTGCACAGCTACCTTGCCCAACAACTCATTGAATATGGTTCACCTGAGTCTGTTGAATTTACAAGCATCTACTTTATGCTTATGAACTACTGGACCTTGGTAGAGTCAAACAATATTGCGCGTGAACGTGGTATTACCTTCCACAACTTTGAAAAATCAGACTATGCTAACGGAAGTTACTTTGACAAGTATGTAACTGGTGAATTTGTTCCAACATCAGACCGTGTTAAAGAACTCTTCAAAAATGTTTTTATCCCTGGTGTTGCTGATTGGGCTGAACTTCGCGACAAGGTTCAAGAAGATGGTCTTTACCACCAAAATCGCCTTGCTGTAGCGCCAAATGGTTCTATCAGCTATATCAACGACGTTTCTGCTTCTATCCACCCGATTACGCAACGTATCGAAGAACGCCAAGAGAAGAAAATTGGTAAAATCTACTACCCTGCTGCTGGCTTGTCTACAGAAACCATTCCTTACTACACTTCTGCCTACGATATGGATATGCGTAAAGTCATCGATGTTTACGCTGCTGCGACTGAACACGTGGATCAAGGACTTTCACTCACCCTCTTCATGCGCAGTGACATTCCAAAAGGCCTTTACGAATGGAAGAGGGAAAATAAACAAACGACACGTGACTTGTCCATCCTTCGTAACTATGCCTTTAACAAGGGAATCAAGTCTATCTACTACGTCCGTACCTTTACAGATGACGGTGGAGAAGTCGGCGCCAACCAATGTGAAAGCTGTGTGATTTAGTTTCTAGCATAGAAACACTATTTTTCCCTAAGCAGCACTGATAAAATCAAATCTACTATGTCATAACATAATTTATGTAACATTTTAAAAGTCGGGCTTCCGACTTTTTGTGCGATACTCCTATAGAATTATGGTAAAGTAGAAATAATTGTGAGTTCGCAATACTAAACACAGAAAGAGATTTTAAATGGAAACTTACTACAAAGCCATTAACTGGAATGCCATCGAAGATGTCATCGACAAATCAACTTGGGAAAAACTGACGGAGCAATTTTGGCTCGATACACGTATTCCCTTATCAAACGACTTGGATGACTGGAGAAAGCTATCTAACAAAGAGAAAGACTTGGTCGGAAAAGTTTTTGGTGGTTTAACCCTTCTTGACACTATGCAATCTGAAACTGGGGTTCAAGCCCTTCGCGCAGACATCCGTACACCACATGAGGAAGCTGTTTTCAATAACATCCAATTTATGGAATCTGTCCACGCTAAATCTTACTCATCAATCTTTTCTACCTTGAATACTAAGGCTGAGATTGAAGAAATTTTCGAATGGACCAATACCAATCCTTACCTACAAAAGAAGGCTGAGATTGTCAACGAAATCTACCTAAACGGCAGCCCACTTGAAAAGAAAGTTGCCAGCGTCTTCCTCGAAACCTTCCTCTTCTACTCTGGTTTCTTCACTCCCCTCTACTATCTCGGTAACAACAAACTTGCCAACGTTGCAGAAATCATTAAATTGATTATTCGTGACGAGTCTGTTCACGGAACCTACATTGGTTACAAATTCCAACTTGGTTTCAATGAATTACCTGAAGAAGAGCAAGAAAAACTCAAAGAATGGATGTACGACCTACTCTATACTCTTTATGAAAATGAAGAAGGCTACACAGAGAGTCTTTATGACGGTGTTGGTTGGACTGAAGAGGTTAAAACCTTCCTTCGCTACAATGCCAATAAAGCTCTCATGAACATGGGACAAGATCCACTCTTCCCAGATTCAGCTGATGATGTCAACCCAATCGTAATGAACGGTATTTCAACAGGAACTTCCAACCACGACTTCTTCTCTCAAGTCGGAAATGGTTACCTTCTTGGCGAAGTTGAAGTCATGCAAGACGATGACTATAACTACGGTTTAGACTAATTCTCCACCACTCTCAATCATCAAAAAGTAAACTAGAAACATCAAAGTTATAACCCAACAAAAATATCGAAAGTTTTGAAAACAAACTTCGATATTTTTGTTTTTGTTTCATTTTGTTGTTTTTGTATTTGAATGATGAGTTTGTTTATGGTAAGATAGTAGTAGGAAACGAGGTGATAATATGCTCAAACAAGAAAAATTAACCAAAATTTTAGAGATAGTAAATAGCAAAGGAACCATAACGGTTAAACAGATTATGGACGAAATAGCCGTTTCAGATATGACTGCAAGGCGCTATTTACAGGAATTAGCTGATAAAGATTTGCTGATTCGTGTGCATGGTGGAGCTGAAAAACTTCGAACCAACTCCCTTTTGACTAATGAGCGATCAAATATTGAAAAACAAGCCCTCCAAACGGCAGAAAAACAAGAAATAGCCCATTTTGCAGGCAGTCTAGTAGAAGAAAGAGAAACTATTTTCATTGGACCAGGAACAACATTAGAGTTTTTTGCGCGTGAGTTGCCTATTGACAATATCCGCGTCGTAACCAACAGTCTACCTGTTTTTCTGATTTTAAGCGAACGAAAATTAACAGATTTGATTTTAATAGGTGGAAATTATCGCGATATTACAGGTGCTTTTGTTGGCACATTGACCCTACAAAATCTCTCTAATCTCCAATTTTCTAAAGCTTTCGTTAGCTGTAATGGTATTCAAAACGGAGCTCTAGCTACTTTTAGCGAGGAAGAGGGAGAGGCTCAACGCATCGCTTTAAATAATTCTAATAAAAAATATTTACTCGCAGATCATAGTAAGTTCAATAAGTTTGATTTTTATACTTTTTATAATATATCAAATCTTGATACTATTGTTTCAGATTCTAAACTAAGTGATTCAATCCTTTTTAAGCTATCTAAACACATTAAAGTCATCAAGCCTTAATAAACTGAAAGAGCCTGGGTAACAACTCAATTTCAGAAGAAAAAAAGTACATCTTCCCACAATAAAACGCATAGTATCAGGTGTTGAAACACCTGATACTATGCGTTTTTCTATATCAAAGACTTTTTGCCCAATTCCTCAAAGCTATACATTGAGAAATCTGCGACTCGCTTCCTAGTTTAAAGTTGCTCTTTGATTTTCATTGAGTATAAGCAACGTGATTAGATAAGAGTTTTACAGAGTACTAAATATAAGATTTAACTTTTTTGAGAAATTGGTTACGATTGTTGAAACGGCATAAAATCTGAATCAGAGGAGATAGTATCCCATTCTTCAGGATTGATAAAATTTAAAAATAGATTTTTAAATTCTTCCAGCTCATCATCTGAATGACAAATCCATTCTTTACCAGTCGAGACATACCATTTTCCAAGACTTTTCAATTCTTCACTCGTCAAACACGGTATTTGAGAGTATTTTTCGAAATTTATAATATAAACTTTTTCATAAATAGATTGGATAAAATCTTTGAACATCTTTTTGACTCACTAAAATTCTATATCTAATGACTAATTCTACTAGTCTATAATCTGAGTTTCCGCTACTTTTTTGTACCAGTGAGCTGATTTCTTAGGATAACGTTCTTGAGTTTCAAAATCTACGTAGAAGAGACCATAACGTTTCTCATAACCGTTTGACCATGAGAAGACATCTATTAATGACCAAATGAAGTAACCTTTTACATTAGCTCCATCTGCAATCGCATCAGACAAGATCTCCAAGTGTTGTTTCACGTAATCAATACGACCATCATCGTAAACAGTGTTATCAACGAACTCATCTTTATAGCCGAGACCATTTTCAGTGATATAAATTTTCTTGTAGTTAGGATAATCTTTCTTCACACGCATGATTTGGTCATACAAACCTTGAGGGTAGATAATCCAATCCCAATCCGTGCGTGATACATAGTCAGGAGCTACACGACGACCAATACCTTTGATTTGATACTTAGAGCTTCCTTTTTCACCTTTACCATTATGGATAATTTCAGTTTCTCCATCAAAGGCTTCCATCCAGTCACTCATATAGTAGTTGATTCCTAGGAAATCATTCAAGTCTTTTGCAGCTTCTAATGCTGTAAAATCTTCTTCACGAAGATTCAAACTACCACCATTGACTGATAAGATATGGTTGACACCTTCCATGGTTTCAGCTGAATAGCGACCTAGATAAGTTGCGTCTAAGATGAATTTATTGTGGATGATATCTTCCAACTCAGCTGCACGAACATCTGCTGGATTTTCATGATCTAGAGGATATTTAGTAGGCAGGGCGTGAACAACACCAATTTCCCCTTTATAGCCTTTCTCTTTGTACAATTTTACCGCGCGTGCATGAGACACCATCATATTGTGGTGCGATTGGAAGACTTTGGCAAGGTCGTACTGAATTCCTGGAGGGAATTTACCAACTAAATATTGACCATCACCGATTGGTCCAATTTCATTGAAGGTTGTCCAATAGTTTACTTCTGGAAATTCTTCAAAACAGAAAGCCGCGTAGTCTACAAAGTGTTCAATGTTTTCACGGTTTAAGAAGTCGCCATTTGAGTGGAGAGCTTCTGGCGTGTCAAAGTGATGAAGAGTTACAAAGGGCTCAACATGACGTTTGTGGCACTCCGCAAATAGATTATGATAAAACTCAACACCTTTAGCATTTACTTGACCATAACCAGTCGGGAAAATACGTGACCAGGCAATAGAAATTCGAATGCCATTGACACCATACTCTTCTGCTAGCTTGAGGTCAACTGGATATCGATTGTAAAAATCACTGGCTGGTTCTGCAGTGTACCAGTAGTTATCTTCAAGATATTTATCCCACGCTACTGGTCCTTTACCATCAGTATGTGTAGCACCTTCTGCTTGATAAGCAGCTGTTGCGCCACCGAAAATAAAGTCTTTTGGAAGTGTTTTTGTCATTTTTTTCACCTATTTCTTGATTTAAATAAAGTAAAAGTGAGAGGAGAGGAGTCAGTGAGCCATGCTTCTCCATCTCACTTCTTGTACCAAGTCACTGAATTGTGACATGAGGAGGTAAAAACGATATCTTTTTACCGACGAATTAATAAGGCGATTAGGAAATTCGCCATAGCGATTTCCGTAACGATGGGAGACTGTTTCACAGTTCCTAGCCTTAATCGAATTGCTCTTGTACGAATACTAGGGCACCTTTTCCATCACGAGTTAATTTGATGTATTGAGCGCCTTCTGTCTTAGCAAGTTTAATACCGAGCTTATCTGTTTCTGCCTTCATATCTTCAAAGTTTGAAGCAACTTGAGGGGCAAGGATAACTAGATTAAACTCTGGTAACATTTCACGGTGAGCACCATAGCCGCCTGCTGCTGCTTTCACAGGGACATTGTATTCTGCTGCTGCCTTATTCAAAGCATTTGCAAGGAGTCCACTTGTACCTCCACCAGCACAGAGAACGAGGACATTTGTTTCTTCAGTGATGGTATTTTGTGCTGCATCGACACCCGCTTTTTCAAGAATAGCATCCGCTTTTGCAGTGTTGAAGTTTGCAGCAACTTTTTCTTTCAATTCATCATTAGACTTACCTGAACGTTCTTCTTCAAGAATTTGTTCATCATAGACTTTAAGGAATGGGTAATAAATAACTACGTCAACCACAATTAGAAGGGCAGCAAGAATGAATGATAGCACTTGGAAGTTAGTTCCAAGAACTAGACCTAGTGGAGCTGGAGTTGTCCATGGTAGATTAGCAGTGAATGAGTTCATTCCAAGAGTTTCAATAAAGAATTTGAAAATCCATACGTTTGCAATTGGAGCAAAGATAAATGGAATGAAGAAGATTGGATTCAAAACAAGAGGTGCACCAAACAAGATTGGTTCATTTACACCGAAGAAGGTAGGAACTACTGAAGCACGTCCGATTGCACGGTTACGTTTCGATTTTGTCAACCACATGAACATAAATGGAACGACCAATGTCGCACCTGTACCACCCATGGTAACGATAAACATTTGTGTACCAGAAGTAAGAATCTTGTCTGCATGCATCCCTTGTTGGAGAAGGTTCAAGTTGACTTCGGCATTGGCATAGGTAATAGCTGCGATAGCTGGTTCAACGATAGATGGACCATGAATCCCAACAAACCAGAAGAAGGCAAAGGCACCAAAGATAATGGTAATACCAAGGTATCCGTCTGCTGCTGAGAAGAGTGGTGCGAAGAATTTACCGATTGATTCTGCCACACTAGAACCAACAAAATAACGTGCTAATAAGTCAAGAGCATAAAGAGAAACAACAGATAGAGTGAATGGAATCACATCTTTAAAGACTTGTGAGATATTTGGTGGAACTTCGTCAGGCATACGAATAGTGACGTTGTTCTTAACACAAACCTTATAGATGGCTACAGTAACAAAGGCAGCAAGGAAGGCTGAAAGCAAACCTTTTGTCCCCAAGAATCCAGTAGCTAGACCACTTTCGATAGGATCAGCTGCCAACATCAACAAACCAACAATTGCTGCCAACAATGTTGACATATAGTTGATTTGATTGGTTTTTTCCATGCTCCGGTTTACTGAGTCAGTCAATGACTTAGCTGTTGTACCAGCTACCAAGAGAGCCAGAATACCCATAGAATAGCTATAAGGTTTCATCAGAAAGGCTACAACTTCATCAGACCATTTAAAGCCCCATGAGTTTGGTACAAAGGCAATCAAGATAAAGATACTTGAGAAGAGAATAACAGGCATACCTGCAATGAAACCATCACGAATAGCACGAAGATAGATATTACGAGATAGTTTTTCAAAGAAAGGCTTTCCTTTCTCGATAAATGCAATTAGTTTATTCATTATTTAACTCCTCTCTTGTAGAGTTCAATTAAATGATGCATCAAATCTTTTAACAAGATAGTTGTCATTAAGTGGTCTTGGCCATGCATCATGGTTACACTATAAGCCAAGTCCTCACCTGAAGCTTCCTTAGTCAATAGACTTGTTTGCGCGTGGTGAGCCTCTGCAATACAGCTACCAGCTTCCTCTACCAGAGCGTCCGCTTTTTCAAAATCACCAGCTTCAGCAGCCTTCAAGGCTTCCAATAGTTTTGAACGAGCATCGCCAGCATAGGCTACGATTTCAAAACCTAACAATGTTACTTCTTCTCTATTCATGATAGAATTCTCCTTATATAGTTTTAAATAAATTTTTATGACAATAAACGTTGGATATGTAGAACTAGATAAACTCGTTCACTTTTATACAAATCAAGACCCGTATGTTGCGTAATCACATCATAGATCTTGGAACCAATCTCGAAGGCTTTTGGATAGGATTGTTTAATATGATCTTCCATATCCAGAAGTGATTGGTTATCATCTCTAGATCTGTCTAAATAATCCAAGAAATAATTCAAATGGATCATAAAGCGATCATAGAAATGGTTATTCTTTTTAGTTCGTTGAATTGCATAGTCCGTTAAAACTTCTTCAACATTCCTGAGAATTTCTTTCCTCTTATCAATCGACTCCACAAGTTCCACTTCATTTTCACCTTCAGCATTAATGAAATGATAAGCAATCCGAATAATTTCGTCCTCAGGAAAATGATCTGCTAGCTTCTGACGGTAAATTTCAAAAGCTTCATTTGCGATTTGAAAAGCGACAGGATACTTAGCGGAAATATCTGGCAGATTACTATCCTTGTACCTTCCTTGAGTTAGAGCTTGATAAGAACAGTAAATATGATCTGTCAAGGTTACATAGAGATACTCTTGAATCGGATAATGATATTTCTTTGATAGCTTATCAATGATTTCATAGGTCACTGTGATAAAATCAAGCGGAACATCTTTGAGAAGAGCCATAAAGTTTTCTCTGGACTCTTCGGTCTTCATCCGAAAGATTTTCTCAACCTGATTTTCAGCAATCAAATCCCCCTTCTTCTTTCCGAATGCAATCCCCTTACCAATTACAATCACCTCTTCTCCCTTATCATTTCTGACAAGCGAGACATTGTGATTCATTGGATTTAGAATTCGATACATGTCAACCTCCTTTTATATCTTAAAAGTATATGAGTACAAAAAATGACCACAAATGAACTAGAAAATCAGCTGATTTCTAATTCACCTGTGATCATGCCTAATATTACTTAGTAACACTCACCTTGTATTAACTTGTGATTTAAGTATAGCACAAGTAAGTTATTTTGTAAACCTTTACATACAACTTTTTTTAAATTTTTTTAGATTCATGTTCCTAAACTAGGAGGACTTTCTTACACACGTTCTTTCCATGAAGTCGCTGTTGTTTGAAGAACTTTATTGAGCTCATCAATGTTTTCAAATCCAGTTGTGCGAAGCCATTCGCGAGCTGCTGCTTCACCATCTTTGATGTAAGCTTCAACTGATCCTGCCCATGTAGCACGGCCACAAAGAACTCCGTTAAAGTTTGCACCTGATTCATGAGCAAATACAAGAGTATCTTGGAAGAGTTTAGCTGATACACCAGCACTCAAGTAAATGTATGGCAAGTTCGTTGCTTCATCTTGCGCTTTGAAGAAGGCTGCTGCTTCTTCACGTGTGTAAACCACTTCACCTTCAGCGAAGCCTTCAACATATTTAATGTTAACAGGAACTTCAACTTTCAAGACATCAATGTTAAAGCGTGGGTCTGAAAAGACTTTCATAGCACCGATAACTTTGTGTGGTTTTACTTTCGCATATTCTACAGAACCTGCGTCTGCAATTTTTTCATCGTAAGCAAGGATTTCAAGGAAGAATGGGATATCTTCAGCCACACACTCAGAACCGATACGCTCGATATAAGCTTGTTTTTCTTGGTTGAGTTCGTCTGAACTATCTACATCATAGTAAAGCAAGAATTTAACTGCATCTGCACCCTCTTCTTTAATACGTTTTGCAGACCAAACATCCAAGCAGTCTGGCAAGCGTTTTGTACTTGTTGTGTCATAACCTGTTTTTTCATAAGCAAGGAGAAGACCAGCTTTTTCATCAAGAGCTTTAGTTGCTGGAAGTCCATACTCAGGGTCAAGAAGCATTGATGAAGCGTATTTAGTCAATTCATCTGCTACCAAGACTTTCAGTTCTTCCATTTGAGCCACAGTTGGTTCTTCTGTTTGGTGTTGAGCCATGAGGCGTTTCAAAGCACCACGTTGGTCAAATGCAAGAGCTGAGATGATACCATTTTCATCAGAAAGTTTTTCTAAGCGTGCACGTTTTTGTTCTGTTAAAGCCATTTTATACCTCTTTTACTATTAATTGATCATATAGAACTTGATAGTTGGCCATGTTGACATGACCAGTCATTTTTTCTTGAGCATTGAGCATACCAAGGACATTTGCCTTGATGAGTAATTCTGCATCCGATTCTTTGTGAAGAAGTCCTGAAGAAATTCCTGCCACAGTAGAGTCTCCAGATCCAACAGGATTTACCACCTGAATTCTAGGAATATCTACCTTGTAGAAAGTGTCACCATGTTTGGCAAAAGTACCGTTGGCACCAAGTGAAACGATAATCCATTCAATCCCTGCAAACAAAGGTTCTTGAAGTACTTCTTTTAATTCATCCAAATCCTCAGAAACTTCTCTTCCAAGAAGCTGAGACAATTCTTCATTATTTGGTTTGATGACTGTTGGTTTATGGGGTGATTCAAGAACAGCCTGAAGTGCTGCACCTGAGCAGTCCAAGACTACAGGCTTGCCAGCTTGATTAGCAAGTTCTACCAAGCTCGCATAGTAATCAACTGGAAGGCCAGCTGGCAGACTACCTGAGATGGCCACTACTTCAACTGACTCCAAGAGTTTTTTGAAATGTTCCAAAAAGTCTTGACCTTCCTGTTCCAATACTTCAGGACCTTTTTCAAGAACTTCTGTTTGGTTGTCTCCGTGGAGAATAGCGATACAGTTACGAGTTTCTCCCTGAATTGAGAAGAAATCTTTCTTTACTTGATTATCGATATGTTCAACCAAAAACTCACCAAGGTTGCCACCTACTAAACCAGTAGCAAGAACAGAATCGCCAAATTCTGAAAGTACGCGTGTAACATTGAGCCCTTTACCACCAGCCGTTTTGGTTACATCTACCACACGATTGACAGTATCAATCTTCAACTCATCCAAGGGATAGGAAATATCAATGGATGGGTTCATTGTGACTGTTAAAATCATAGGTCACCTCTTAGTCGTGGTATTCTCCGCGATCCCATTTTTCAAGGAATTCAGTGAAGAAGTTTGCATCTGTTTGTTGAGCATTGTGTGTTTCAACATGTTCAATTTTCGCAATCAATTTTTTGTTTTCTTCAGATGGTTTGTATTCAGCATGGATGAAAGCTTCGATGATATCGCACATGAGCAATTCACCAGTAATCTTACCACCAAAACCGATAACGTTGGCGTTCAATTGTTCTTTAGCATAAAGGGCTGTTGTCATATCACGAACCAAGGCAGAGCGAACACCTGGAACTTTATTTACAGCGTTGTTGATACCAACACCAGTACCACAGATACATACTCCAAGATCAGCTTGGCCGCTAGTTACAGCTTCCCCTACTTTTTTACCAAAGATTGGGTAGTGAGTCCGTGTATGGTCATATGTACCAAAGTCAATGACTTCATATCCTTTTGATTTCAAAAATTCTGAAACCGCCATTTTTTCATCTGTTACGATGTGGTCGCATCCAATTGCAATTCTCATTTTTAACTTACCTTTCTTACTGTAATCTAATTAGCCCATTTTGTTCAACATGTCAACCCGGATTTGATGACGTCCACCGTCGTATTTACCATTAACAAATCCTTTAGCGATGTTTTTAGCCAATTCATCACCAACAAGTTGTGCCCCCATAGTGATCATACGTGAGTTGTTGTGGCTACGAGTCATATAAGCTGAACGTTCGTCAGATACTTCTGCAGCAACCATTCCTTTGATCTTAGTTGCAACTATAAATGGACCAGCTCCATAAGCATCAATCACGATACCAAGGTTTTGTTCTTCTTTGTTTACTTCTGCAGCAACAGCGAGAGTCACATCAACAAAGTCTTGACCTTCAGCTGTAACATCCACAAGGTGGAAGTTTTCTTTTTCTAAGAAGTCTTTCACAACTTCTTTCAATCTCAAACCTGCAGCATCTGCACCGATAACAATAGACATATTGTATACTCCTTTTTATTTTTTCTATGCTGGATTCCAGCAGTGTATTGGCTGTCTTTAAAAAACAGTCAATTAGTCCTCACAAACATAATATACTACTATTGTTTGAAGAAGTCAATAGTTTGTGTTTGTTTTTGTTATTTATTTTTTACTTTTTTATAAAACTTCTATCTCAAACCCTAATTCTTCAACCTGATTGGCTTCTAAGAGACAAACATTCTTCTTATCTTCTAAATGTTCTCCTTCTTCAAGGAATGTTGACAAGCCAGACCATGGTTCAAAGGTAATGAAAGGTCCCTTGTTCAAAGTTGACCAGATGATGAGGTTTGGAAATTCTGCAAAATGCACTTTCAATCCCTTATCATGTTTAAGAGAACGAAGGGCAATTGTTCGAGATTGCAATTCATCCAAAGTCACTGCATCTTTGCTGAAAAGATCATAACTAAGATCTATTTCTTTTTGTCCCTCTAGCCATGGACTTCTATCTTGGAAATCCAACATACCTGTTTCTGGGAAAGGACGTGGAACAGAGCAAGTCTCTTCTTTCTCAGACTCTAGATAATAATCTTCATAGACTCCATCATCAAGTAGAGGACAATTAAATCCTGGATGTCCACCAATAAAGTAAGGCATGACCTTGCTAGTTTCTTTATTAGACTTCCTGCAAAACTAGAATCCTAGTTCATGATTGATAATACCAGCACTCAAATTCATTCGTAATCCGAAGCGTTTACGATGATTTCGATAGGTTGTTGAAAACATTTTAAACGTTTTTACTTTGGCAAAGATGTTCTCAACCTTGCTTCTCTCCTTGGATAGCGCATGGTTATAGGCTTTATCTTCAACTGTTAGCGGCTTGAGTTTGCTGGATTTACGTGGAGTTTGTGCTTGAGGATATATCTTCATGAGCCCTTGATAACCACTGTCAGCCAAGATTTTACCAGCTTGTCCGATATTTCTGCAACTCATTTTGAACAACTTCATATCATGACAATAGTTCACAGTGATATCCAAAGAAACAATTCTCCCTTGACTTGTGACAATCGCTTGAGCCTTCATAGCGTGGCATTTCTTTTTACCAGAATCATTCGCTAATTCTTTTTTTAGGGCGATTGATTTGTACTTCCGTCGCATCAATCATTACCGTGTCCTCAGAACTGAGAGGAGTTCTTGAAATCGTAAAACCACTTTGAACAAGAGTTACTTCAACCCATTGGCTCCGACGGATTAAGTTGCTTTCGTGAATACCAAAATCAGCCGCAATTTGTTCATAAGTTCGATATTCTCGCACTATTGAAGAGTGGCCATAAGAAGGTCTTCTAGGCTTAATTTAGGTTTTCGTCCACCTTTTGCGTGTTTAAGTTGATAAGCTGTTTTTAATACAGCTAACATCTCTTCAAAAGTGGTACGCTGAACACCAACAAGACGCTTAAATCGTGCATCAGTTAGTTGTTTACTTGCTTCATCATTCATAGAACTACTATACCATATTTTGTTTCGCAGGAAGTCTAATATTGTCAAATACTGGAACGCTCATTGCTGGGATACAGAATAAGATTGGCCCAGCTTCGATAACTGGGATACCTGGTTCAAAACCAAGGTCTGTTGCAGCGATTGGTGTAAAGATATCGTAACCTTTCATAAGGTCTTCGTTTACATCTTTCACCATGACTGCATCACAGTGAACATCATAACCACGGTTTGAAAGTTCTTCTTCTAGAGCACTTTTAATTTGGTGACTTGAGTTAACACCTGCACCGCAGGCAGCAAGAATTTTAATCATTTGGATTTCCTCCGATTTTATTTTTTAATAGACAAGATTAAGCGGTTGCTTCAGCAATGTAAGCATAAAGTTTTTCTGGTTCAGAAATTTTTGATAGGTCTTCAAGATGACCATTTCCTGTGAAAAAGTCCATCAACTGAGCCAGAATGTTCGTTTGACTTGAACTTGAATTGTTAATGATAAAGAAGAGTAGAGATACTTCTACTTCCTTATCAGGAGCTATCATATTGTGAAAAGTTACTGGTTTTTCTAATCGAACAACCACCACTTTCTCAGCTAGATTATGAACAATATCTGTGTGAGGAATCGCTACATTTGGCAAGTCCTTTCCTAGAAATTCCATATCTAAACCAGTTGGAAATGACTTTTCACGCGTGATCAAGGCTTCACGATAAGTTGGAGTGACAATTTCTCGTTCTTCCAACAAGCTTGCTACCTGATCAAAGAGATGTTCTTGATTATCCGCTTCTAAGCAAAACACAAGGTTTTTGTCAAAGAAATAATCTAATACCATAAGTTTTTCCCTTCTTTCCATTAACTTTATGCCATAAGTATAACACTATATGAAACCGTTGTCAATTACTTTTTGTTCTTTTTTGTCTCTTTTTTTATATTTTTGTTTTGTTTATAGTTTGTTATATAAAAATAAACACACAAACAAATACTCCAAGCATTTTTCTGTTCTAATACTCAATGAAAATCAAAGAGCAAACTAGGAAGCTAGCCGCAGGTTACTCAAAACACAGTTTTGAGGTTGTAGATGAAACTGACGAAGTCAGTAACCATACATACGGTAAGGCGACGCTGACGTGGTTTGAAGAGATTTTCGAAGAGTATAAAAACTAAAAAAGCAGACCATCTAAGCCTGCTTTACTATTGATTCTTATATAAATTTCCTGTGAACAAGGAAAGGCATTTCTGATAACTTATTCTTCATCCATACTCAAGACGCTGAGGAAGGCTTCTTGCGGAACTTCAACTGATCCGATGGATTTCATGCGTTTCTTACCAGCTTTTTGTTTTTCAAGGAGTTTACGCTTACGAGAAACGTCACCACCATAACATTTAGCAAGTACGTTCTTACGAAGGGCCTTGATATCAGTACGAGCGACAATCTTGTGTCCAATAGCCGCTTGGATTGGAACTTCAAATTGTTGGCGAGGGATGATTTTCTTGAGTTTATCAACGATGAGTTTCCCACGTTCGTAGGCAAAGTCCTTGTGAACGATAAAGCTGAGGGCATCCACCTTATCTCCATTGAGAAGGATATCCATTTTCACCAGCTTAGATGGGCGATATTCTGATAATTCGTAGTCAAAGCTTGCATAACCACGTGTCGAAGACTTAAGTTTATCAAAGAAGTCAAAGACAATTTCAGCAAGAGGAATTTGATAGATAACATTGACACGGTTATCATCAATATAGTCCATAGTCACAAAGTCCCCACGCTTACGCTGAGCTAGCTCCATTACTGCTCCGACGAACTCCTGTGGTACCATGATTTGCGCCTTGACATAAGGCTCTTCAATGGTCGCAATCTTAGTTGGGTCTGGAAACTCAGATGGGTTAGACACATCCATAGACTCACCGTCGGTCAAATTAACTTTGTAAATAACAGACGGAGCTGTCATGATGAGGTCAATATTGAACTCACGCTCTAAACGTTCCTGAATAACATCCATATGGAGAAGTCCAAGAAATCCACAACGGAAACCAAATCCAAGTGCCTGAGATGTTTCTGGTTCAAACTGAAGACTAGCATCATTCAGTTGCAATTTTTCAAGCGCTTCACGCAGGTCATTGTACTTGTTTGATTCGATTGGGTAGAGACCCGCAAAGACCATAGGATTCATCTGCTTATAACCATGTAATGGTTCTGCCGCAGGATTGGTTGCCAAGGTAACGGTATCACCCACACGAGTATCCTGAACCGTCTTGATAGACGCCGCAATGTAACCAACATCACCAGTCGCAAGGAAATCACGACCAACCGCTTTTGGTGTAAAAATACCGACTTCGGCCACATCAAAGGTCTTACTATTGCTCATGAGCTGAATCTTATCACCAGGTTTGACCACTCCGTCCATGACACGCACTTGGAGGATAACCCCACGGTAAGCATCGTAAACAGAGTCGAAAATCAAGGCCTTAAGTGGCGCCGTCACATCACCCGTTGGTGCTGGTACTTTTTCTACAATTTGCTCGAGGATTTCTTCAATCCCAATACCAGCCTTGGCAGAAGCCAAAACTGCTTCACTGGCATCCAAACCAATCACATCTTCAATCTCTGTACGCACGCGCTCCGGATCTGCAGCCGGCAGGTCAATTTTATTAATGATAGGCATGATTTCCAAATCATTATCCAAAGCCAGATAAACGTTGGCAAGAGTTTGAGCCTCAATTCCTTGAGCCGCATCGACCACCAAAATAGCACCCTCACAGGCAGCTAGCGAACGTGAAACTTCATAGGTAAAGTCAACGTGCCCTGGTGTGTCAATCAAGTGGAAAATATAAGTTTCCCCATCTTTTGCAGTGTAATTCAACTCGATGGCATTCAACTTAATAGTAATTCCACGTTCCCGCTCTAGATCCATGCTATCCAAAAGCTGGGCCTGCATTTCACGACTTGAAACCGTCTCTGTTTTTTCCAAAATGCGGTCTGCTAGAGTTGATTTCCCGTGGTCAATATGGGCGATAATAGAGAAGTTACGGATCTTCCCCTGTCGTTTTTTCAATTCTTCTAAGTTCATGATTCTCTTCCTTTCAGGGTATCTATTTATTATAAATTGTTTTTGATATTTTGACAAGACCATACCCTGCTAGGAGTACTAATCTTCAGCGACAAAGCCGTCATTTTCGATAAAGTGGTGTTCTGTCATTCCTTGGTCTGTAAAGACAATCCCGTGAAGGACACCACCATAAACAGCTCCTCCATCCATTCCAATCTTGCCATCTTCTGTAGTCCAAAGCTCAGATGTACCGCGTTCTTGCTGTAACAAACCATAGACCGGTGTATGACCGAAGACAATGGTTTTTCCAGTATGATTTTCAGCTCCGTGGAATGGTTTTCTAAGCCATACTTTTTTATAATCTGTTGTTTCATGCCAGTCGTCCAAAGTCAAATCAATACCTGCGTGAACAAATATATACTTGTCTGTCTCTACTACAAATGGCATTTGACGAATGAATTCGACCAAGTCTGACGCTTCAGCGGCAACCCGCTTGGCATCTTCTACTCCATCAACTGGTGCATCCAAGGGACGACCTAGGATAGAGTTAATGGTTGTATCTCCACCATTGCGACTATAATGGTCATAACTTTCTTCTGGGTCATCTAGCCAAGTCAAAAACATATACTCGTGGTTTCCGGACAAACAGATAGCCCCTTGATTGTCCACCAAGTCCTTGACCATTTCAAGAACACGGTGACTATCCTCACCTCTGTCAATCAAATCACCTAGAAAGAGCAACTGGGGCTGACCATCCCAGGTTTTGAGAAGGTCTTCCAGCATCTCAGCTTTTCCGTGAACATCTCCAATTACATAATAATCTGTCATCTTATTTCTCCCTGTTTCTCAACAATTCTCTGGCTTGCGTCAGGGCTGCTTCTGTCACATCATCACCTGCCAACATCTTGGCAACTTCCTCCACTCGCTCTTCGACCGTCAAGAGACGAACAGTCGAAACCGTTGAATGGTCATTACTAATCTTCTCAATAAAGAATTGATAATCTGCAATCGCAATTACTTGTGGCAAATGGGAGATAGCCAAAACCTGACCATGCTGACCAATTTTATGAATTTTCTGAGCAATAGCTTGAGCAACACGACCTGAAACTCCCGTATCCACCTCATCAAAGACAATGCTAGTCTTGCCTTCTTTACGTGAAAAGGCAGACTTAATGGCTAACATGAGACGAGATAATTCCCCTCCAGAAGCAACCTTAACCAAGGGTTTAAAGTCTTCTCCAGGGTTGGTTGAAATATAAAACTCAACCATTTTATTTCCCTCACGACTGAATTTTCCCTTACTAAAACGAACCTGAAACTGGGCTTTTTCCATATAAAGATCTTGCAGTTCTTGTTTAATCTCAGCTTCGAGTTGCTGAGCCAAATTATGACGAGCAGAAGCAAGTTGACCTGCCAAATTGACAAGATTGACTTCCAACTTCTTAAGCTCTGCTTCCATATCCTCAGACGAAAGATTATTGCCTGTCAAGAGATTGTATTCTTCCGTAATCTTGGCAAAATAAAGCAAAACATCATCAACAGTCCCACCATACTTACGAGTAATAGTATGAAGGAGGTCCAAACGATTCTCAACCTGCATCAGGCGATTGCCATCAAAATCAAGGTCCTCAATGATAGCTTCCAAACGTTTGCTAATGTCTTCTAAAACATAGTAGGTCTCAGACAGAGAGCTTGAAATTTCACGGTATTCAGGATCATACTCTTCGACACTTTCCATGTCATTCATAGCTGAACGAACATTGGCCAGACTTGAAAAATCTTCATTGTCCAACATACTGTAGGCATTGGTCAGTGTATCCGCAATATTTTTGTGGTTGAGGAGTTTATCTCGCTCTTGATTGAGAGCCAAGTCTTCTCCAGCCTGCAAGTTTGCTGCCTCAATCTCTGCCATTTGAAATTCCAACATTTCGATACGTGCCTTGTGTTCCTGTTGGTTTTTCTTGACTTCCAGAACCTGCTTGCGCATTTTCCGATAGGCATCAAAACTCGTTTGATAGGTTTCTTTCAAGTCCCAAAAAGCGGCATCACCAAATTCATCCAACATCTGGATATGCAGTTGGGGACGCATTAACTCCTCATGGTCATGCTGACCATGAATATCTACAAGATGTTGCCCAATAGCTCGCAAAACAGACAGATTAACCATCTGACCATTTACACGGCTGATACTACGACCATTTTGCAAGATTTCCCGACGGATGATAATTTCATCACCTAATTCTAAACCTTGCTCATCAAAAATTTCCTGTAAAAGACGACTATTCTCAACTGAGAAAAGCCCCTCAATCTCTGCCTTTGGTGCACCATGACGAATAACATCTGTCGTCGCACGAGCTCCCAACATCATATTCATGGCATCAATGATAATCGACTTCCCTGCACCCGTTTCACCAGTCAGGACAGTCATCCCCTTTTCAAAATTGAGGGAAATAGCCTCAATAATGGCAAAGTTTTTTATCGAAATTTCAAGTAACATATAGACCTACCAATTTTTTACTTGTTCAAAGATTTCCTCTGCTAGACTTCCACTTCTGGCAATGACTAAAATCGAGCTATCATCAGTCAAACAGCTAAAAATCTTGTCTGCAAAAGTCTCGATTAACTGAGCTTTTACAAAAGCCGTATTTCCTGGAATAACTTGGAGATTGATCATCTTATCCATCAATTCAGCCGATTCGATATTGTCTTCAGCCAGTTGCAGACTTTTTACGATTGATTTTGGCAATTCGTAGACATAGGTGTTGTCTCTCAAAGGAATTTTGACAATACCTAACTCTTTGATATCTCGGGATACCGTCGCCTGAGTGGCAGTGATACCTGCTTCTTTCAAATGTTCTACAATTTCTTCTTGCGTGCCGATTTGATAATCTGTCACCAATCTTCTAATTTTTTCAAGTCTCTCTTTTTTATTCATTTTTAAATTGACTATGCGCCCTCTCTACTGCTTCTTTAATCTCAGCAAGAATCTGATTGCTTGCTGACTTTTCTTTTTTCAAATACGCTAAAAATTCAATATTTCCATGTCCACCTTGGATGGGAGAAAAGTCCAAGCCAAGGACTGAAAAACCTACCTCTACTGCCATAGCTGTTACAGATTCAAGGACATTCTGATGAACCTTAGCATCTCGAATAATTCCATTTTTCCCAATCTGCTCACGTCCTGCCTCAAACTGAGGTTTGACAAGTGCTACCACCTGACCTTGATCAGCCAAGACACGGTGCAAGGCTGGCAAAATCAGACTAAGGGAAATGAAACTCACATCAATACTGGCAAAGCTCGGCTCCTGCTCGAAATCAGTCTTTTCAGCATAGCGGAAATTGAACTGCTCCATGCTGACAACTCGTGGGTCTTGGCGTAATTTCCAAGCCAACTGATTGGTACCAACATCGACTGCAAAGACCAACTTGGCACTATTCTGTAGCATGACATCGGTAAAACCTCCAGTAGAGGCCCCGATATCAATCGTAGTCGCGCCATCCACCGACAAATCAAAGACCTGCAAGGCCTTTTCCAGTTTCAAACCACCACGGCTGACATACTTGAGTTTCTCCCCCTTGAGTTTTAATTCGGTGTCATCTGGAATTTTCTCTCCTGGCTTGTCAAACCGTTCTCCATTAAGGACTGCTACGACTAGGCCAGCCATCACACCTCGCTTGGCCTGCTCTCTCGTTTCAAACAACCCCTGTTTATAAGCTAGTACATCCACTCTTTCCTTAGCCATTGATTCTCAAACTTTCTACTACACTTACAATCGATTCTGTTTCAAAGGGAAGCTGCTGGGCAATTTCTTCTAATTTTTCATTAGCTTGATCCAGGGTTTGGTTACAAAAGGCAATGGACTCTTCCAAGCCCAACAGGGCAGGATAGGTTGATTTTTCTGCCTGCAGATCCTTTTGAGGTGTCTTGCCGATTTCCTCAAAACTAGCTGTCACATCCAGTACATCATCTCTGACTTGAAAAGCAAGTCCAATCAATTCACCCACAGTTTTCAGCTTCACCTGCATTTCAGGTGACAATTCAGCTATAATAGCTGCCGCTTGGAAGGGATAGGCTAGTAACTTCCCAGTCTTATTGGCATGAATAGTCTGAAGTTCTTCCAAAGACAAGTGCTGGTGTTCGCCCTCCATATCCAAAACTTGCCCTGCCACCATACCCAGACTACCTGAAGCAAGGGATAAGTTGGCAATCAAGTCCACCTTAATCTGACTTGGCAAATCTGCCTGCGCAATCAAGGCATATGAGTCTAAGAATAAGGCATCTCCAGCCAAAATGGCCATAGCTTCACCGAATTTCTTGTGATTGGTTAACCGCCCTCTTCGATAATCGTCATCATCCATAGCAGGAAGGTCATCGTGAATCAAGCTCCCTGTATGAATCATCTCTAAGGCAGTAGCTACCTGCGCGTGAGCAGGTTTGATGGTAACCTGCAAGGCTTCCAGAACTTCTAACAAGAGAAAAGGCCGAATACGCTTGCCACCAGCATGAATAGAATAGAGAACAGACTCCCGTAAACTAGAGGCAAACTGCTGGTCTCCATAAAAATCTTCCAAAGCCGACTCGACAAGAGCTAATTTTTCTTGCTTTTTCATTCAAAATCACTTTCTGTTCCGTCTTCTTGCATGACCTTGACCAAGGTCTTTTCAGCCTTGTCCAGCGTAGCTTGGAGCTCTTTTGACAAGACCATGCCCTTTTGAAAGGCAGTAATCGCATCTTCCAGAGCAATTTCACCATTTTCCAAACTTTGGACAATGGTTTCCAGTTCTGCTAGATTTTCCTCAAATTTCTTTTGTTTTGACATCTTTAACCTCTAATTCTACTTGACCATCTCGCATCAAAAGCGTTACTTGGTCTTTTTTCTTCAAACTCTCAACCGAATCTACAACGGACTCTTCTTTTTTGACAATAGCATAACCACGCGCCACGATTCGGCTAGTATCCAACATGAGCAAAGCTTCCGAAAGTCGCTTGGCCTCAGCAACCTTGGCGTCATAAACTAACGCCATTTGGCTACCTAAGAGCTTGTCCAACTGTCCTAAACGGTCTTGATAGCGTTGGATTTTGGTAACAGGTGATAATTGTACTAATTGATGAGTTCTTGCTTGAACTAATTGTTTGTTATCAGAAATCCGAGTTCGCAAACTTTGTTTCAAACGCAGTTGCAGTTGGTCCAAGCGTTGCAAATAACCGTCATACAAGCGCTCAGGTTGTCTAAAGATAACAGACTGACTGCATTTTTTCAAAGCCTCTTGTTTCTTAGATAGAACATTTCGGACTGCCGTTACCATCCGTTTTTCCTGATTTTGCAAATGAGCTAATACATCCAACTTGGTCACAGGTGTTGCCAGTTCAGCCGCCGCTGTTGGCGTTGCAGCGCGTCGATCTGCCACAAAATCTGCCAAGGTCACATCCGTCTCATGCCCCACACTAGAGATAACTGGCAAACGAGATTCAAAAATAGCTCGTACCACAATTTCTTCGTTAAAGGCCCAGAGATCCTCAATAGAACCACCTCCACGACCAATAATGAGCAAATCCAAATCGTCCCGTTGATTAGCACGCGCAATATTTCTAGCAATTTCCTCCGCAGCCCCTTCACCTTGAACCTTGGTCGGATAAAGAAGGATGTCAACACCTGGGAATCGCCTGCTGACGGTCGTGATAATATCTCGAATAACGGCTCCACTACGGCTGGTTACTACACCAATTCTCTTAGAAAATTGGGGCAGAGCTTGCTTGAAGCGTTCTTGAAACAGGCCTTCTTCTGTCAATTTTTTCTTAAGTTGTTCAAACTGAATCGCAAGCGCCCCAACCCCATCAGGCTCAGCTTTTTCAATGATGATGGAGTAGTTACCACTTGGTTCATAGACCTGTACACGCCCAATCACATTGATCTTCATTCCTTCTTCCAGGTCAAACCCTAATTTCTGATAAATCCCAGACCAGATGGTCGCTTGAATAACTGCATGGTCATCCTTTAGGGAGAAATATTGGTGAGTAGGTCGTTTACGAAAGTTGGAAACTTGACCAGTTAAATAGACCCGTTCCAAGTATGGGTCTTTATCGAATTTCATTTTCAGATACTTGGTCAAAGTTGTTACCGATAAATACTTTTCCATCTCCACCTACTATTCATTTACTTGCTCTTTCATGGGTATTATTATACCAAAAATATGCCTAAAAATCTCCATTTATGTACCATTATGAGGGAAAAATAGAAAAAGGAGGCAAGGCCTCCACATGTGATTATTTGCTGTTTCGAGCTTCTTCCAAAATCTTTGCAATCTTGGTCGTCAACAGGTCGATAGCCACGGTATTGCTAACCCCTTCAGGAATGACGATATCAGCATAACGCTTAGTTGACTCGATAAACTGGTGGTACATTGGTTTGACCACACCTAAGTACTGGTTAATAACGCTATCAAGGCTACGGCCACGCTCCTCCATATCACGCTTGATACGACGAATAATGCGCACATCGTCATCCGTATCCACAAAAATCTTGATATCCATCAAATCGCGCAGACGCTTGTCCTCCAAGACCAAAATACCCTCAACGATAAAGACATCTTGAGGTTCCTGACGATAGGTCTTGCTACTCCGTGTATGCTCTGTATAGTCGTAGGTCGGGATGTCCACCGGACGCCCTGCCAACAATTCCTTAATCTGCTCGATCATCAAGTCTGTATCAAAGGCAAAAGGATGGTCATAGTTGGTTTTGACACGCTCTTCAAAGGTCAAATGAGACTGATCCTTGTAGTATGAATCATGCTCAATCATGGAAATCTTTTCATCAGGAAAATGCGATAAAATGGCTCTTGAAACACTGGTTTTACCACCACCAGAACCACCTGTCACTCCAATAATGATTGGTCTATTTTGCATGCTATCCTCCGTTATTTTATCCGTCGTCTATTCTATCACATTTTTTACAAAATTTATAGTCTCATCAGCAAAAAACACCAGAGTCTTCCCTCTGATGTTCGACAGTTTTAACGAAAGCCCTGTAGGGTTTGAGCAAGCATCTGCAAGAAAGCCAGTCTCCCTCTTTCCTGGCTAGGAGCTTAATCCATAAACCAAAATCAATGACAGACTTAGGTGCCTGGTAATGATGCGTCATGAGGTAAAGTGACAACCCTTGACTCAAATTGGCCATGACCGATTGGTATTTTTCATTTCTGTCTAAATTTTGTATAGCAAGACGAAACAGGTGACTCAACTCACTATTTTCATTTATTTCTTTTTGTTGAAGAAGTTGCTCCACCCTTTCTCGAAACTCATTTCGCATCATGGAATTATCACACCAAATCCTGGGCCTAAGTTCCCATCAGAACCTGTAATGGACTCTAAATATTTATCTGAAAGAATTTTAAATTGCTTCATTTCACACCTCTAAATTTCTATATAGATTATTTGAGTACCTACAACTCGCAACAATTGGAATATTATAATTCCCAAAACCATTCTACTATTAGTATGGGGTTTTATCAAGCAATTGTTATCTATCACCCGATTTTTATTCCTAAACGATCTAGCTAAAAACCTTCCTTGGCTTATAGAGATTGCCCCGTTTTTCTAGAATGGCTAACAATTTATCATCTTCAAAGGCAGCCAGTTCTTTGTCCGTTTGGTCTAGCTCAATAAAACGACCAAAGCGAACTTCTGTAGCCTCTTCTGGAGTTAGGAAAACTTTGACAAGGTCACCTGTCCCAATCTCTAAAGGATGGAGAAAATCTAATTGCCCAGCCTCTACTTTTTCAGCAATTTCCTCCAAGGCAAGAGCGTCTTCTAATTGTAAGCCAGCAGCACTAGTACGAGTCAAATGGGACATATGAGCCGCATAACCAAGCTTTTCACCCAAATCAACTGACAAAGTACGGATGTACGTCCCTTTACTGCATTTTACACGAAAAGTGAATCGGGCAAGTTGGCCATCATAAGAAATCGGACTTGTTCGCTCAAATTGATAAATGGTCACCTGACGTTCTGGACGCTCCACTTCCTGACCAGCACGCGCATACTCATAGAGCTTGCGACCATTAACCTTAACTGCCGAATACATAGGGGGAATCTGAGTAATAGGCCCAGTCAAGCTAGCAATCGCTTCATCAACAAGCTTTTCATCCAAGAGAGACAAAACAGGGGTTTCTGCGACCACTTCCCCACTAGCATCCTCAGTCTTCGTGGAATAGCCCAGAGTGATTTCCCCCTCATAGATCTTACCCTCGTCCTGCATAAACTCGACCATGCGTGTCGCCTTGCCAACCGCAATCGGCAAAACACCCACCACATCCGGATCCAAGGTTCCACCATGACCAATTTTCTTGGTTCCCAAAATCTTACGCAGTTTAAAAACCGCATCATGCGAGGTCATTCCTGCTTCCTTTTTTAAGTTAATAATACCGTTCATTTTTGCTTTCTACTCCCCCTTCAGTGCTTCGAACTTCGCTTTCATTGTTGGATTTTTCCGGGTCAATTTTTTAACAGAGACATCTTCCAATTTGTTGTTAGCTAAACGGAGTTGGTTTTCAGATGTGGTCAGGAATTTCTTAACCTCTTCCATGCGTTTGATGGCCTTGTCGATTTCATCAATAGCTTTTCCAAAGTTAGTCGAAGCTGAATTATAGTTCTTAGCAAAAGCTAGCTTAAAGGCATCCAAATCTTCCTCAAAATGCGTAATGTCAATATTTTGCTCGCGAACCAAGGCCAACTCCTGCTTGTATTTTAGGGAATTTAGCGCCGCATTACGTAAGAGACCAATCAATTGGATAAAGAATTGAGGACGAACAACATACATTTTTTCATACTCGTGACTGACGTCAACAATCCCTGTGTTAAAGTAGTCATTATCAGCCTCAAGCATGGTCACCAAAACGGCATACTCACAGTTCTTCTCCCGACGGTCCTTGTCCAATTCCTTGTAAAAATCTGCATTCTTGTGCTTCTTCTCTGTTCCGTCCGCTTCGTTTTTCATCTCAAACATGATAGAAATGATTTCAACTCCATTTTCATCACACTCACGGAAGATAAAGTCCCCTTTAGACCCACGCGAAGAGACCTTGTTATCCTTCTCAAAGTAAGCATTTGGAAAGGCGAAACTACGAACCTTGTTAAACTCACTCTCTGCATACTGTTCTAGGCTTTCCCCAATCGCTTTTGTAGATTGTTGAGCCTTAAAATTCTTATAAAACTCGACTTGTTCACTAGCTGCCTTGAGCTGGGCTTCGTAGTTTTGCTTAACAGAAGCCAAAGATAATTCATTTTCCTTTTCCTGCAAAAGTAGTTGGTTTTTAACCTGATCCCGTTCTTTTTCTAGGTCAGAAAGGGTCTTTTGTAGTTGATTTTCATGCTCCAAACGCAAGGTAGCCAACTGATTTTCTAAGAGCTGTACTTCCTTGTCCTTAGCCAAGAGAGCCTCATGGCTTGTCTGTTCAACCTCTTTCTTGGCCAATTCTTTTTCTGTATCAAAGTTTTGGATCTGACTCTGTAATTGCGCAATTTCTTGATCCTTCTGAGCCAGTTTAGTCTGTTGCTCATTCATGGCCTTTTGCTCAGCCAAGGCCAGTTCCTGCTTCATCCTATCGTGTAGTTCCTTATCAAACTCTGCCGTTCTCACTTGGGACAAGAGTTCGGCATACTGACTCTCATTTACTGTAAAGACTTCCCCACAGTTGGGACATTTGATTTCGTTCATATCGTTCCTCTTTCTAGACTTCTTTAACCATTATATCATGCCTGAGGGAAAATCAAAAACAGTGAGTCGAAGCCCACTGTTTATCTTCTTTTACTTTAAATTTTTTCCAAGGCCAAGCGCAAGTCTTCAATCAAATCTTCTACATTTTCAAGACCGATTGACAAACGAATTTAGTTTGGTGTGACACCTGCTGCTTCTAGGTCTTTTTCTGACAATTGACCGTGAGTGGTTGTTGCTGGATGGACAACAAGCGATTTAGCATCTGCCGCGTTTGCAAGGTCAGAAAAGATTTCTAAATTATCAATGACCTTGCGTGCTTCTTCCTCGCCACCTTTGACGTGGAAGGTAAAGATTGAACCGACACCTTTTGGCAAGTATTTCTCAGCCAAGGCATGATAAGGACTATCTGCAAGTTTTGGATAATTTACCTTTTCTACCTTAGGATGGTTGACAAGAAAATCAACAATTGTCTCAGCATTTTGTACATGGCGTTCCACACGAAGTGAAGAGGTTTCAAGTCTTTGTAGCAAGAGGAAAGCATTGAATGGTGACAAGGCTGCACCTGTATCACGAAGCAATTGAACTCGAACAGCTATAATAAAGGCTGCTGCACCCACATCACGAGTATAGCTCAAATTGTGGCAGCTTGGACCCTCGTCAACAAATTGAGGGAATTTCCCTGAAGCCGTCCAGTCAAAACGACCACTATCGACAATTATTCCTCCAATAGTTGTACCATGCCCACCGATAAACTTAGTCACAGAGTGAATGGCAATGTCAACGCCATGAGAGAAGACGTTAATCAAATAAGGTGTTGCAAAAGTATTGTCTGACACAAGTGGGATTTGATGTTTATGAGCAATCTCTGCCAGTTTTTCCAGGTCTGGAATATTAATCAAGGGGTTACCCAAGGTTTCAATCAAGACAAGCTTGGTATTGTCTTTGATAGCTGCTTCTACTTCCTCCAAATTATCAATATCGAAAAAGGTTGTTGTGATACCATAACGAGGAAGGGGTTCTTTCAAAAGATTGAAGGTTCCACCGTAAATAGTCGAAGCAGCCACTACATGGTCACCAGCATGGGCAATCGCCAAAATAGTATAAGTCACTGCAGTCATACCTGATGCTGTTGCTAGCGCTTCAACACCACCTTCAAGGGCAGCTGTTGTAGGATTGGTGATACGAGTATAAATGTTCCCTGGTTTCCTCAAGGCAAACAGATCGGCACCTTCCTACGTGTCATCAAAAACAAAAAATGTTGTTTGATAAATCGGCACTGCACGAGACTTAGTAGCTGGAGCCACAACTTGACCAGCATGTAGTTGTAGAGTTTCAAATTTAAAATCACAAGTCATAAGGTGACCTCCATATTATTTTATTAAGGATATTGTAGCACCTTGAGTTATAGTTTACAAATATCAGTTTTCTATATTTTGATATAAGAAATAGCTATTACCTTATTTTGAAAATGAAAAAAGCACGACTCAATCGTGCTCATTTTCTTAATCTACATAAGTATCTTCGTTTTTATTGAGGAAGGCATATGGAAGACCCATCAAGAGGCCTCCTCCGATAAAGTTTCCGATGAAAGTCACACCCCAGTGGCGAAGCATATTTCCAACACCGAAGTTGGCAATTGAATCCGCAGCAACACTGAATTTCACAATCGCGAAAGAAGCAAAGTTCGCCGCAATGTGCTCGTTTGTTAAGAATACAAACATGTAAATAGCTGACAACACAAGCCAAAGTTTGGCACCACCATCTTTGACCAAAATAAATGACAGAATCGCAATATTTACAAAAATATTTGCCAAAATCGCCTCAAGCAAGACCAATTCATTTGAGCGGCCTAACTTCATCTCAACAACACCTGAGATGAAACTATCGTGTGTCAGATTCGCATAGGCTGCCGAATGAGCAAAGCCCCACCCTGCTATCAAGGCTCCGATAAGGTTGAACAAGGTACAGTATAGTAAAATCTCAGCTGTTTTTCTCCAAGAGATTTTTTTTAAGAAACTACCAGCAGTCAAGAACATCATGTTTGAAGTGACCAACTCGGCATTCAAAAAAACAATGTAGGCCAAGCCCCAAGCAAAAACGAATGGAAAGAGGAAGCGTCCACTACCTGGTGCAATTTTATTAATCAAGTCAGCCCCAACTGCACCTGCAGCAGTACTGAAGGTTAAAAATGCACCTGCGAACATCGAACGAATCGCATACTTAAATTTGCTTTGACTATAAAGACTTTCTTTCTTATTGCAAGCAAATTCAATCTTTGAGATAAATTCCGAAGAAACCATAATAAACTCCTAAATCTTTTTTCTTGATAATTATATCACAAACTTTAGGTTTTAGGAAGCGTTTTCTGTATTTCATAAAAGTTTATAGTATATTGAAACTAGAATAGTACACCTCTACTTCTAAAACATTGTTAGAAATCGATTTGACTGTCCTGATCGATTTGTCCTATTCTTATTTCATTTTACTATATTTTTATGAAAATCTTAAAAAATCAGTGAAATCATGGATTTCACTGATTTGTATTAATAAAATTGTTTATATGGTTGATTGAAAGCTGTTAGGATTTCATTAGATGTTTGTGAATAATCTTTTGTTTCTTTCAAATCACCTTTGACAATAATACGTTCTGTAGCAGCAAGGTCTTCACAGGTTACTAATGTGATTTCATTGACCCCATCTCTATCATCAACTTCATCAACACGATCCGGTGTCACACGTTTGACTTCACGTATTTCATAAGTATAAACTTTATTTTTATCGGTTAGATAAATCTTCATGCCATTTTTAGCATTATCTAAAGGAGAAAATAACATTTTATTAGCATTATCAACACCAAAGATATGGTGACTAGCTAGACTATAATTTCCTTCTCCCATTACTTGCTCGCGTTTCATTGTACCAGCTCCGTAGAAGAGATTAACATTATCAAGTCCTTTAAAAATCGGCAAATTCATTTCCAATTCAGGAATTGCAATTCCCCCAATAACTGGTAATTTTTGAGCATCCCATTGAGAAGTTAGAACAGCTTCCGAAGAGATAGCTTTGACAGAATCAAAGTCAAAATTGCCTTCTGTATCCTGATTTTCTTCTAATTTTTCTTTTGATACCTGGCTAACTTGATACTTATTGGTATTCCAGACTATGAAAATATTTCGAATTTGAGTATTAAAAATCAAAGCCAGTGACAGTAATATCAGAAATCCTGCTAGGATATTTGTCAGCAGATTTTTTCGCTTGTTTTTCTTTTTATTATTTTTTTGAGACATTATGCTTCACCTTCTGTTTCGTTTTCTGTCCCAACTTCTTCTTTTTCTGCCACCGCAACCGTTGTGAAAGTCACTATCTGAGCATCTTGATCCAGGCGCATTACTTTAACTCCCATAGTTGCACGTCCTGTTTGTGAAATATTGGCAAGATTGGTTCGAATCATGACACCTGTATCAGTGATAATCATCAAATCCTCATCCCCTTGAACAGTCATAAGACCGGCCAGCAAGCCATTTTTTTCGGTAATTTTAGCTGTCTGCATTCCCTTACCACCACGACCTTTTGTTGGGTATTCAGTAGCGACTGTACGCTTACCATATCCTTTTTCTGTGATAATAAGAACCTCATCTTGATCAGTAATCAAGCTGGCACCAACAACTGTGTCTCCTTCACGAAGGTTAACACCTTTCACACCAGTGGCGATACGACTCATACCACGAACGGCTGATTGATTAAAGCGAACTGCATAACCAAACTTGGTACCAATGATAATATCCATATCTCCTTCTGCCAACAAGACATTGATTAACTCATCTTCATCCTTTAAATTCAGCGCTTTGAGACCATTTTGACGAATATTGGCAAACTCCTTAACACTGGTTCTCTTCACAATACCGTGACGGGTTGTAAAGAAGAGATAAGCATCATCACTGCGATCAGACTCAACATTGATAACCGTCTGAATACTTTCGTCTTCATCCAATTTCAAGAGATTGACTACTGGTAGCCCTTTGGCAGTCCGACCATACTCAGGAATTTCATAACCTTTAAGACGATAGACACGTCCCTTGTTTGTGAAGAAGAGCAGATGATCATGGGTGCTAGTTGACACTAACTCACGAACAAAGTCATCATCTTTCACTCCCGTTCCTTGGACACCACGACCCCCACGTTTTTGAGCAGTGAACTCGTCCTGATCCAAACGCTTAATGTAGCCTCTGTTAGAAAGGGTAATCAAGACATCCGATTCTTCAATCAAGTCCTCATCCTCGAGACTCAAGACCTGTCCAATCATCAACTCTGTACGGCGCTTATCAGAAAATTTACGTTTAACTTCATCCAATTCGTCTTTGATAATTTGAGAAACACGTTCAGGCTTAGCAAGAATATCTGCTAAATCCGCAATCAGAGCCAAGAGGTCATCATACTCAGATTGAATCTTATCGCGTTCCAAACCTGTCAAACGACGAAGACGCATATCAAGGATAGCTTGACTTTGACGTTCAGAAAGCTTAAACTTGCTCATCAACTCAGCTTGAGCTTCCGCATCCGTTTCACTAGCACGGATGATACGAATCACTTCGTCGATATGGTCTAGCGCAATCAAGAGACCTTCTAAGATATGAGCGCGCGCTTCCGCTTTTTCCTTATCAAAACGTGTACGACGAACAACCACTTCTTTTTGGTGCTCGATATAAGCATCCAAAATCTGACGAAGAGACAAAATTTTCGGTATACCATTTTGGATAGCGAGCATATTGAAACCAAAATTGGTTTGCATTTGGGTCATTTTGAAGAGGTTATTGAGAATAACATTGGCTGAGGCGTCGCGCTTGACTTCAATAACAAATCGAACACCTTCACGGTTTGACTCATCACGTACTGCTGTGATACCCTCAATGCGTTTTTCCTGAACCAAGCGAACAATATGCTCATGCACCTTGGTTTTATTGACCATGTAAGGAAATTCTGTTACAACGATACGCTCACGACCAGTCTTAGTCGTTTCAATCTCTGTACGAGAACGTAGGACAATCGAACCTTTACCTGTTTCATAAGCCTTATGGATACCTGATTTCCCCATGACAAGAGCACCAGTTGGAAAATCTGGTCCAGGCAAGACTTCCATCAAGTCCTTGGTAGTCACTTCAGGATTATCCATGACCAACTTCACTGCATCAATGGTTTCACCCAGATTATGAGGTGGAATATTGGTTGCCATCCCAACCGCGATACCAGTTGCTCCATTAACCAAAAGGTTTGGAAAACGCGCTGGCAAGACCAAGGGTTCCCGTTCATTGGCATCATAGTTATCAACGAAATCAACTGTATTTTTGTTGATATCACGAAGCATTTCCAGAGCAATCTTGCTCATACGTGCCTCGGTATAACGTTGAGCGGCAGCACTATCTCCATCCATGGAACCAAAATTCCCATGACCATCTACAAGCATGTAACGGTAGCTCCACCATTGAGCCATACGGACCATGGCTTCATAAATAGAGGAATCCCCGTGTGGGTGATATTTACCCATGACATCCCCTGTAATACGAGCAGATTTTTTATGGGGTTTGTCTGGGGTCACACCCAATTCATTCATTCCGTAGAGAATGCGACGGTGAACAGGTTTTAAGCCATCTCGAACATCAGGAAGAGCTCGCGCTACGATAACACTCATGGCGTAGTCGATAAAACTTGCCTTCATCTCCTTTGTCAGATTGACATTCACTAAATTTTTATCCTGCATTAATAAATGCCTCATTTCACAATTAGTAAGTAACAACATTATACCATAAATTCCCATCTATTTCAGCCTCTAAACCACTAAAACGTTTACATCGAGAACTATAAGGCATATTCGTGACAAAGTTTTTTAAAAGTGATAGAATGAAGTTGTCTAGGGAAAATCCCCTAATAAAATTAAGGAGATGTTTAAAACAATGACTTCAACTAAACAACACAAAAAAGTTATCCTTGTCGGTGATGGTGCTGTAGGTTCATCTTACGCTTTTGCACTTGTTAACCAAGGAATTGCACAAGAGCTTGGAATTATCGAAATTCCACAATTGCATGAAAAAGCTGTTGGTGATGCGCTTGACCTTAGTCACGCCCTTGCCTTCACTTCACCTAAAAAAATCTATGCAGCTCAATACTCTGACTGTGCAGACGCTGACCTTGTTGTGATCACTGCAGGTGCACCTCAAAAACCAGGTGAAACTCGTCTTGACCTTGTAGGTAAAAACCTTGCTATCAACAAATCAATCGTAACTCAAGTTGTTGAATCTGGTTTCAAAGGTATCTTCCTTGTTGCTGCTAACCCAGTTGACGTTTTGACTTACTCAACTTGGAAATTCTCTGGTTTCCCTAAAGAACGCGTTATCGGTTCAGGTACTTCACTTGACTCAGCTCGTTTCCGTCAAGCACTTGCTGAAAAATTGGATGTGGATGCTCGTTCAGTGCACGCCTACATCATGGGTGAACACGGTGACTCTGAGTTCGCTGTTTGGTCACACGCTAACATCGCTGGTGTAAACCTTGAAGAATTTCTTAAAGACACTCAAAATGTTCAAGAAGCTGAATTGATTGAATTGTTCGAAGGTGTTCGTGATGCAGCCTACACAATCATCAACAAAAAAGGTGCAACATACTACGGTATCGCAGTAGCCCTTGCTCGTATCACTAAAGCAATCCTTGACGATGAAAACGCAGTACTTCCACTTTCAGTATTCCAAGAAGGTCAATACGGAGTTGAGAATGTCTTTATCGGTCAACCAGCTGTTGTTGGTGCACATGGTATCGTTCGTCCAGTAAACATTCCATTGAACGATGCAGAAACTCAAAAAATGCAAGCATCTGCTAAAGAATTGCAAGCTATTATTGACGAAGCATGGAAAAATCCAGAATTCCAAGAAGCTTCTAAAAACTAATTTAACTATAGACAACTCCTTGAATCATCAGGGAGTTGTTTTTTCCTGTATTATATGAAATAGTACCCCGTTACTCTAAAACGTTGTTATAAAATGCTTTAAATTCCTAATCGATTTGTTCATATCTTATTTCAATCCATTATCCCCAATTATTCACCCCTAATCTAAAAACCATCCAGAATCCTTGCCTTAGCTTAG
>ERZ1023307.41-NODE-41-length-47217-cov-746.298948_pt1 | contig 47217 bp, 58 predicted proteins | sample MGYA00380475_ERZ1023307 | MGnify/ENA primary metagenome ERZ1023307 (study PRJEB33173, sample SAMEA4830378) | metagenome | study: EMG produced TPA metagenomics assembly of the PRJEB25223 data set... | reverse complement strand
ACAAGTTATAGTGTGCCAAATTATCAAAAGGAATCTGAAAATTGAGAATGTCATTCACATAATGCCAAATCTTACTGCTTGCTGGATTTTCTATTACATAAACTTTTGGATTGTAACGTTTGATAATTTCTATTGTGTTATAGATACAAAGCTCACCATTAATGCGGTTTAGGAAAGAGCGGTCATATTTAAATTGGACGTGCGGTAAATCATAATCTGCTCGTCCACGCACGGTAAATTTAGACAATTCACGATTTACTGCACCAGTTTCCTGTTTCCAACTTGCATTACCTCCCCACATCGCACTAGCTACTTACCAACTCTCACAAGGTGGACTAGCTATAATCAAATCAGGTTTTGGTAGTTTATCAAGCTCATCAAATAGCTTGTTATCGCCAAACATACGACCATAATCAGCCAGATTAAGATTGATAAAGTGATTATTTTTACACTCAATATCCATACCGATAGGGTATATATTGACTGACTGATTGACTAACTGATTAAATAGCTCCGCACCTTGCGTATAGCAACCATTGCCACTATCAAATAAAGCCCATACAATCATCTTTCCCTCTGTTTTAAATCAATCACAGGCAACACAGGTACAAGTGGTTTTGCTGTTGTAACTGTTGTTGATGTGCTGCTGCGGCTTTCATTTATCCAGTCAAATAGTTCCTCCCACGAATCGTAGTCAAGTTTGTGGAATGCGTTATTTCGGTCGCTTGCCCAGCGTTTCAGATGCTCATTAATATCGCGCGTAATTACCTCTCGAGTGTTACTGCTTAACACGCTCCAGTAGGTTTTAACATCGTGAATAGTTTCGCTAACGATATAAGTATGTCGTGGCAAGCTGTATCGGACGTGACTAATCATTAAATCTTGGAATTTATGTAAGGGGATTTTGATGTTAATTTCATTCATTTTCTCCCTCCTTTTTTCTTATGATGTTTAAAGTGCGGTCGATTTTCTCGGAGTTTTAAATTGTCCTGTCGGATTTGTTCTACTTTAATTCTTAGGCGGTCATTATCGCTTTCAAGCTCTTTAATGCGTCTTGATTTGGCAAGATTTTCATTGCCTAATTTTTCAAAATGATATTTATTATTTTCGAGTTCCTCTTTGAGGATTTTTCTGGCGAGGGATTTTAGTAAGTTCATTGTTTTTCCTCTATCAATTCCAATGATTCCCAATTAACAATATAACCACCATGTCTACTTGATATTCCTTGATCTTGCCATTTTTTATTTTCTGCTGCCTGTTTATCTGTTAATACGCACACTTTTCCAAAAGGTAGGTAATTATTATTTTTATCCTCCATAATAATACCTTCTTTTAAACCCCATTTTACGCGACTACCGACAGAAAAAGGCAATGTATAAACATTGTCAGTTACCCATTGTTTAGATAGGCGGTTATTTTCTTTATCAAAATCATACTCAAGATTTTTTTCTTCAAATTCTTTGGCTTGGCGATAATCCCAGCCTTGCCATTTAATAAGATTTTCAGCGGTGTCTTCATTATCGCCGCTCCACTCTTTTAAAATGCTTTGATAAATGCCAAAATCTTCAATATCAAATTCTTCATCTCCAAAGTACTTTTTGTCTGAATTAACTTCATCTTTGTATTCTTTTTCTACCCACTCCTTTAAAAAGGCTGCAAATAAATGTTCATCATTAAGTGTTGGGCGTGGAACCTCAGGTGTCCATCTACTGTTTCTAATCATTCTATTTCTCCTATTTTTTGGGGGTAATAAAAAGCTCGCTTAAGCGAGCTGGGTTGAGAGCAATAAAAAAAGCCACTATTGGTTAGTGGCTTGTGGTGTAACTCAAAACGGAATATCATCATTAAACCCATCTTGTTCTGCCGCTGCGCTTAATGGGTCGGGTTTTTCTTTGTCTTTGGTTGGCTGTTGTGTTTCATTGTTTGCCTTGCTGTCTAGCATTTCAAAGGATTGTGTCGCTACTTTAAGTGCGGTGCGGTTATTGCCGTTTTGGTCTTGCCAGCTTTCCTGTACCAATTTCCCTGTTACACAGATTTTTGAGCCTTTTTGCAGATATTGTCTTGCTACATCAGCAGAATTGCCATGCACCACAATAGGTATCCAATGCGTACGTTTAACTGTATTGCCTTGTTTATCTCGGTAATCATCGCCGATAGCAAGATTAAATGTGGCAATTTGCCCGCCATTTTGGAATTGGCGGATTTCTGGGTCACTGCCTAAATGACCGACTAATATCACGGTATTGGTATTACGTGCCATTAGCGCATCTCCTGTATGAGTTGTTGATAATATTCTTGAGCAATTTCTACCCGCTCTTTGATTTTCTCAATGACTTTCTCATCACGTTTAATTGTGACCGTCGTGATACGTTTTTCTTGGGGGATTTGCTCAACCAAGTCAATGTATCTGTTTGGGTCGTCATAGCTTGATAATTGGTCATAAGGAGTGGGGAGGAGGACAAAATCAATTTGCGCCTCATCACAATCCCATAACCACATATAGCCTTGCATTTGTGCGTCATACCCCGCTTTTTTGGCTTTTTCTTCTGCCTCATCAGCAAAAAAAGGGTGTGAGCCAATATCCCAAGAACATTTAGTGTCTATGATTAATCTTCGGCTTGGCACATAAATATCGCACTCGCCTGTAATCCAATCGTTTTCGCGTCTTTCTGTGTTCTTTTTAAGGGGTAAGCCACGTTTACGACCGCTTAATTTAATGGCTTGTTCTTCCAGTGCGATACCTTTCTCGGTGTATTTATTCCCCTCAAAATCTCGATAACCGAATAAATCAAATTTCACTATCTTTCTCACCGCACTTTTTGCTGTAGCAGATATTCCATTACCGCTTTTAGGCTTTACCATTAAATCAGCCAAGCCAGAGCATTTAGCTTTGAGTTGGTACATTTCCATTCTAAATCGCCTCCAACTCCGCAATCTGCTCTTGGCTAAATTCATAAGCCCCACTATCACAAAGCTCTTGTAGGGTGGTTTCGCCGTTAGCAATGCTTTGTTTGCATTGTTCGAATGTGGCTTCATCAACAACCGCTAAAAATTCCGCTTCTTGAATATTGTCGGTGTAGTTGAACTCTTGATTTTCTACATCTTTCACAACGGTTTGGTCGGCTAATACAGCTTGCTGCATTTCAACAGAGAGTGGAGCTTGTTTTGATAGCAATAACTTAGTTACGGTTTTTAATGCCATTGCCTCGAAGTTATCGTGCCATACGCCATAGCCTTTTTTGAATGTTTGGCTGTAGCGTTGAGCGTGTTTGACGATGTCATCGTGACTCATATAGAGTTCAGCCGAAAAATCGTTTACCAGTTTAAAATAGGCGTAATAGCCGATTGGATTTTCGTTTTGTTCAGGCTCTTGCTCCCAGTCGAACTCAAAACCATTGATGAAATCTTTTTTGATAAGTTGCTTTTTGTACACAGGCAATGCGACTAAGCGTTTAAATTGCCCGCTACGCTGTGCCAGTTGGATAAAGCCTTTATAGCCAATTTGGAATTGCGCTTCGGTTTTCTTTTCCTTGTTGTTTCTGAAAGGGACGATGTAGGCAAAGCCTAAGCCATTTTGTAGTGGCAAATTCAGTGTAGCCGCCATACAAGCAGCATTAAAAATACTCATTGGGTCTGCTGTTTTAAGCATTGCATTGCTATTGGCAATTTGCATAACACTTGTTGCAAAGGTTGCCGCATTTTTGCCAACAAGTTCCTTAATCTTATTTTGCACATTCGCACTTTCAAAAAATGTTTTAAGCGCAGGTGGCTGTTTATTTTGTTGATGCTGGACTTGGTTTGTCATCTCGCCCCTCCATTAATCTGGGTCATAATCATTCATTCTGTCGTTTAATTCACGCTCTGCAATTTTCTTAATCGCCTCTTGTCTATAAGGCTCATAACTTGCACCACTGCCAATGGCAAGCCAGAAATTATCGTTATCGCACAGCATTTCAGTGAGTTCGTGATAATGCGTTTGGTCGCCTTGTTGTAAATCATTGTCGATTTCTGTGGCGACTTCGTCTAAGGCGATTTCATAGCCTGCTTGCCAATCCACTTTACGTTGGTGTGCAGCATCGAGTTGAGCGTAGTAATCAGCGTAGGGTTTCATTGCTTTTTTCCTAAAGTGCGGTTAATTTCTGCTTGTTTTTGTGCAGTGTAAGCCTGCAGTTCTTTTTTTGCTGTGAGTGTGAGATTTGGTGGTAAACATACGCCATTTTCATATATGCCACCTTTCAGTTCACACTGTGTTTCTGCTTGGATTTGTTGGCTTAATTCGTTATCGTGCCAATCGGTGGGGTGGGCATTGGCGTGTAGGCTAATCCCACCCACAATCATGGCAATAATCAAGGCGGCGAGAAAATAGCAGATTCTGTTTAGCCATTTTTCACTGCCTTTCATAAAGTGCGTGAAGCTTTGTTTTTCTTGGCGTAATGGTTTTTTTGAGCGTTTCATTTTGTTTCCTTTTTAGTCGATTTGTTGAATTTGGGGTGTAAAAATCCGCCGCAGACTTAAAAAAGTGCGGTCGGATTTTGTGGTGTTTTAGAGAATATCTAGCTGAAAATCCGTTTTTTTAGGATCGTAGGCTCGAAGATATTTTAATACGCGCCAGTTATTGCCTTGCTCGCATTCAAATTGTGCTGTAATGCGTGTTAATACGTTATGGGCGTGACGGAGAGTGCTGCGATATTCGTAAGCCATGCTATAAACGGATGCAGCATAGTGCGAACCAATTTGTTTTAATGCTGGGTGAAGCACTTGGCAAAGTTTCATGCCACGCAATAAAGCAAACCACGCCCACGCCATTGTTTGCAATTCGTGTTCGGTAAATTCAAACGTAAATGTTGTCGGTTCCTGCGTGGCAATATTGGGGGATTGATTTTCTTCCATATCTTTCTCTTTTTTACGTTGATTTATGCCTTCTTTGAGTTTTACAAAGGCGGAAAAGGTGGGTTTAATTTCATCATTGAGTTGGTGATACTGTAATTTCTTTCGCCAAGCCATTTCAACACGTGAAATTAATTCGAGATTTTCAAGGGTGCAATTTCTTGAATTGCCGTCTTTGTAATCAATAATATGTCCACGCGGAATTTTTCTACCGGCTTTGCGCCAGAGATAATGCGATTTCCGTTCATAACGTTTAATGCTTGCTTTTATTAACCAACATTTTGCATTTTTACAATATCGCTCAAAGCCAATCGGTTTTAAATTTTCACCTTTCTCAAATCGACCGCTTCGTCCGGTTAGCCATTGTCTCTTCACGCGCAAAACATTTAACGCGTGTGGATTAAATGGTTTATTGAAATAAACTTCCATTTTTTGAGCCAAGATTCTTTCATTTAACGTGCAATTCGCTTTAATGAACGCAAGTTCTTCTTTGCTGTAACGATTAGCATGCTTAAGGCTTGGAATATTGTGTTTCTTTTTTAATTTATAGAAAACATTACGATTTATTAATAAATCAAACTGTTGCTGAAACAATTTAATTAGATCAGATGGCTTTTTATCCCAATGTAAGCGAATAAACGCAATATGTTCATCGGTGAATTTAAATCGTTCCGCATTAGAGGTCATCGCCTTGCGCCTTAGATATTCTTAGAAAATCAGGGGATTCTCTTTCAATTTGACGATTTTCAAACAATGTCATTGCTTTAAGCGAAATCGCATTGCTTGCGATAATATTTGCCGCAATGCCTGATACGGCATTGGCACGTTTAATTTCTCGATTAAGTTCTTCATCGGTTAAGTCTTCATCAAGCAGTTTTTCTAACTGGGAAAATAAATGATTGTTTAAGTCTGTGATTTTATTTTTCATTTTAAATAACCCTAAAAAAACCGCCCTTTCGAGCGGTCAGTGGAGTAGTGCAATCAGTCTGTGCTGATTTTGTCTAGAATAGGATGCCTTTCTTTATACTTGTAAGGCTCAAGCCCTTATTGTTACCACAACACATAAGGAATATAATTTTCTCCAACCACAACGCAAACAAGGATTAAATTATGAAAAACATCTTAATCGCATATGACTTAAATAAAACAGGTCAAGCATATGATTCGTTAATTCAAGCAATTGAATCGTATAAATACTACGGCGAGATTCAACGTTCTGTTTGGTATATCAAGACAAATCAGACAGCTACTGCTGTTAAAGATTATTTAAGTCTGTTCATTGATAAAAATGATAGTCTTTTTGTTTGTGAAATGATTGATTGTGATTGGTTTGGAATCTATCCTAATGTCGCTAAATACATTCAGGACAATTGGTAACATTTATTCCAACACGCCCAGTGCTTGTTTGTTCGCCATATCGATTAATGTGCTCCAAGGCTTCACAGCACCGTCTGGCAAGTAATTCAGGCTCTAAACAGCCGTTCTCAACAGAATTCAATACGGTCTGTTTGATTAGATTTTTATCTTTATCAGATAGGCTGTTTTCTTTTTTTTCTTCCATTTTTTAACCTCGTTTGTTTTATGTCTGCCATTTCAAAACACACTTCATCTATCATTCGCAACGGTTTCACATGCCGTTGTGTCTCTGTACTAGCAAATGTGTTTTGAAATGTGATATTGCGTTTAGCTTTTCCCACCGACTGGCTTCGTTTCTCATTACCGCAATATCTCACACTCATTGGTGCAGGGCTTTTAATCTGCAACTGGCGATTTTCACAAATGGCATTTCACGAGTGTGTTTTTTATCCAAATTGTCTAAAATTGTGATGATTATCACTTACTTAAGTGAATTTTTTGACTATACTAATAATTAACCTTGCAAGCCATGATTTTTCCTTAACCGGAATATAAATAGAATGATGGATTACGCCATCTACGGTTGCTTGGGACATTGCTTTGACTTTTTCTTTTGCTTCTTCAAAGGAGTGAGCATAAATTTCTGCAGCCCATTTGGAACCTTTAAAGTTATAAGAAATCGCATAGCGTTTCATTTCATCTTGCATAAGGAATTACCTATATGTATTTTCAAATATTTAAAGGTGTAAATAATCAGTGGTATTGGCGACTAAAAGCCGCTAATCACGAAATCATTGCCGTTAGTGAAGGTTATACAACCAAACAGAACTGCATAAATTGCATTCATCTTGTTATGGACACTAATCGCAATACACCAATTTATGAATCTTAGTAACCTAGCCCTGTTTATCGGGGCTTTTTTTCATCACAATTTTTAAAGAGCGTTGAGATATTGGTTATATGTATCTCGTTTTGATGACATTGATTTTAAGTTATCTTAAATACATAAGCAACAAAAATTTAAGATTTTTTATTATTTTATTTAAGTAAACTTAATTGCATAGCCCAAAAGCCACTTTGTGGCTTTGATTTATGCGTATTTTTGAGTGTATTGAAGTGCGGTTTGGAGAGAATTCAGAAAGGATGTCACATATTGTGGATTATTTTGCAGCCAGTTTTCGTATAGTGACTTATTTTTGATAAGATGCTGGATTTCTGGAGATTGATACCATTTCTTAAATAGCTTTCTAAGCGGAGGCTTTCCTTTTATTACATCGGATTCTCTATATTTATTAATGACTTGAACTAAATCAAATTTTTCCCCGGTATTAATATCTAACCTTGCTGTGATATCTAATGAAGTGCGCAATGAGATGATCGTTGATCTGGGGATTTCGTTTATTTCCCAAAATGGATCTTCTTCATCTTTATTTAGTAAGTATTCGAACAGTAGTTGATCGGGGGGGAGTTCTGTTGGTAAGCATACTACATTTGTATTGTTGATCAGGTCTTCATCTGTGCGATTATCTCCATCAAGAATAATAAGTGATTTTTCCGTAAACTCTGGAATTTTATATTTGATAAATTGTTTGTAGTTTTTACAGCCTATATGTATTTTGTCAAGTATATTAAGTTGTTTTTTAATGGTACTATCATTACATAATTTATATAAAAAATCTCTTGCCTCTTGATCTTCGGTATAAACATTTATGCCTTTTGGCGATGAAAGATATTCATCTGGAATGCAGTCTTTTATATCCGCTTTCATTTTATCTATATCTGAAAGCAGTTTTATTCTTCCATACGCATTTGTTAGATAATGAACCTTGAAATTATTTTCTTGCTCTTTCCTTTTACTTGATTTGTAAAGTCGCTCCATTATCTCAATGGAATGAGATGTAATAATTACCTGTAATTGCAGTTCTTTCGAGTATTTTTCTAGTAAGTCAAGTAGTCTAATTTGTACCGCGCAGAAAAGAGCTGAATCTAGTTCATCAATTAAAATAATCCCCCCTTTATAATTATCTCCCATGTCCTGTTTTAATTTCTTAAACGAGTAAATTGCTTGCAATATCTGGCCAATGTTATCTTCTCCCACTGATACCGATTGATGATCATAACTGTCAGAATGAGCTACAATAGAATTTACTATACCCAAGGTTGTAGTTACTTGAGAAGATCTTTTGGCAAGTATATTGTTATTATCTTTCAAAAAATCTTCGATGTTGTCCTGAATAAATTTTTCATTTTCTTTTTCTTCATATTTTCTTTCTGAAATAGGAAACATTCTTTTCAATCCAAGATAAATTACTGGGTGAGTTACCGCTCTGTCAGTATCTTGGTTATTTCTAAGTCTAGAACGTGGAACCAGCTGCCCATTTTTATTCGTCTCTTGAGTTAGGCGTAACTGTAATTTATCTAGATAAAGCTGATTAATTGCATCATAGACTTCAATGTTAATATCCATTGTGCCTGTAAGATCATACTTTTCAGATAATCTAAAATGTTCCGTTGCATAGGATATAAACTTTTTTCCTGTTAATGTTTTATATGGAATGTTTAAGAATTTTCCTTGTTCATCTACCTGAGAGTAATCTTTATTAAAAGAAAAACATTGTGCAATAATCCCTAGTATTGTTGATTTACAAGTTCCATTTCTACCAGCGATTAATGTAATGTTATCCGCAATAGATAAGTCAATTTCTTTTAACCCGCGGAATGATTTTATATATATTCTTTTTATCTTAGTAAGAGCTTTATCTTTTATCTCTTTAGGAATTATTATTTCTTCTTGAATTGGTGGAGCATATTCATTTATTTCATTCAATAACACTTTAGGAATTCTTCGTTTCTTTATAACTTTTATCGTTGAATCTTTTCTTTGTCTATTAGAAGTTAAACTCAATGTTTTCATTTTTTCAATCATCCCCTTGCCCATAACTTATCTCTTTCTTCTGTAAATTCGATGCTCCACCATCGTTCCTATAATTGATATTTGTTGCTTTAAGCTAGACATTTTAGGGTAATCTGAATTTAAAGGAATTAATTCAAATTGAGTTCGACCATATTCATCTATTTCTAGGGGGCGATATTTTTTAAAGGTTGCTTCATAATCTCCATTAATTGCAACGACAAATTCTCCTGCAACAGGTTGCACCTGTGGATCAATAATAATGACATCTTCCTCTTTAAATTCAGGCTCCATAGAATCCCCAATTATAGAAAGCGCAAAAGCATTTTCAGAAACATCAAGATCTGTAAAGACATAATCAAAATCACCACAACTTTCTTTAAGAGATGATATTCCCGACCATTTTCCAGCTTGAATATAGCTAATTAAGGGGATTTTATTTCCACCAATACTTGCTGGTAATACATTTGACTGCCCATTACCACGCAATAACCAACTAATATCACATTGCAATACGGTTGATAGATCTAAGATATTTTCAGAATTTGGCTTTGTAGTATCTGACTCCCATTGGGATATTGCCACATTTGAGACGCCTTTAATTGCATTAGCTAACTCTTTTTGTGTCAGTTTTAACTCTGTTCTTCTACGCTTAATGCGCTCTCCAATTGTTTCATTGTGCATTGATTACTCCTTGTTTTGTTAAGCGATCTTAACCTTTGTTGCGTTAAAATTCCTTTAATGATAAAATTTAAAGTAATCTTAATTTTTATTTAAGGAATCTTATGTTTAAAGATGATGTTATTGAATTCTTTGGCAACTCTAGAAAACTTGCCAGAGTGTTGAATATTAGTCCAGCCGCTATTTCCCAATGGGGAAAGGTAATCCCTGAAAAAAATGCATATAAATTGCAATACCTAACTAAGGGGAAGTTAAAAGTCGACTCGAATCTTTATTCAAAATCTTGAAAAAAGTCTAAATCTTCCACGGAAAAAGAAAACCACAAAAAGGGGAAAGGAATTATGGCAATGAAACAAACCATTATAGAGATGATTGAGCAGATTCCAGGTGGGAAAAGTGCGGTTGCAGGATTTTTAGGTTTTACTGAAAGCGAATTGAACAATCGTCTTTATCAAACAAAGGGTCAGCGATTCAAAAATGAAGAATTAATTGCGATTCAGCAAGAATATGGCTGCACGCAATTTATTGATGAACTATGCCGTTTGGCTGGTGGGCGTTTTGTACCTGATGTAGCAGAGAATGAATTAGACAAGGTTGAGCTTGCCAATTTACAACTGCACGAGCTTTCCGCACGAGGCTTGTTATTTGCTGCATTAGAAACGGCGTTAGAAGACGGCGAAATCACTTCGCAAGAAGAAGACAAAATCCGTCAAGCATTGAGTAAACATTTGGCAGCGACGCAACATTCGATTGAATGTGCGATTGTGTTACACAAGAAATAAAAAAAGCCACGAGGAAATTTCGTGGCTAATTCATTAAGGAATATACAGATGAATCAATTATTAACGATTACGAAAGAAAACGCAAGTACTTTGACGATGAGCAGTCGAGAAATTGCGGAGATTACACATAAAGAACACAAAAATGTATTACGTGTTATTCGTGATTTGATTGAACAAAATTTAGTCGCTCAAATTGAGCCACTAAAATTTGAGTATAGAAATCAATGGTTTGATTATTACGAGTTAAACAAGCGAGATACGTTTGTTGTTGTCGCTCGCTTATCGCCTGAGTTTACCGCCGCTGTTGTTGATCGCTGGCAGGAGTTGGAAAATCAACAAAAACCAACCGCACTTATTCCGCAATCTTTTTCTGAGGCGTTGATGTTAGCCGCTCAGTTACAAGCAGAAAAAGAGCGTAATGCGCCTAAAGTCGCTTTTGTTGATCACTATGTGGAAGTAGGGACGAGTAAATCATTTCGTGAGACGGCGAAGATTTTAAAAATACCTGAGCGTGCATTGGTCAATCGCTTGGTGGAAGATAAATATTTGTATCGTCAATCTGGCGTGCTTTTGCCTTATCAATCGGCACACACGAAAGATCTTTTTACGGTTAAAACAGGTACCGCTGAACACGGTCACAATTACACACAGACACGTGTAACAAGCAAAGGCATTGAATTTATTGCGTCACGTTATGCTTCGGAGTTGATGCTATGAGTATGCGATTAATGGTTCAAGCAATGAATTGTAAAGTTGGTAATCCTGCTAGAAAACTTGTGCTTTTAAAACTCGCTGATAATGCCAATGATGATGGAATTTGTTTCCCAAGTTATCAATACATTGCCGATAAATGCGAGATGACCCGACGTAGTGCAATCAATCACATTGAATATTTAATCAAAATGGGATTAGTAAGCAAAAAAGAACGTAAAAATAAAGATGGTTCCATCTCAAATTTATACTTTTTACACCTTGAACAAGGTAGTGAAAATATTTCACTAGGTAGTGAAAATTTTGCACTAGGGGGTAGTGAAAATATTTCACCCAGAACCAGTCACTCTTTAGAACCAGTCAATGAACCTAAAAAAACTACGCAAAAAAGCGAATCCGAAATTTTGCTTGAGCAGTTCGGTATTACCGGACAACTGGCGAAAGATTTTATTGCGCACCGCAAAGCCAAAAAGGGCGTAATTAACCAAACGCAACTCAACCGTCTGCAAAAACAAGCGGACAAGGCGGGGATTTCGATTTGTGAAGCGGTGGAGATTTGCATCGAACGCAACTGGCAGGGATTTAACGCATCGTGGGATTGGCGTGATGAAAAACTGCGACCAAATTCACCGCACTTAGGGCAATCACACCCCAATAAACCCAAATTTGACGATACGCAGACCGGCTGGTCTGCAGGAATGAATTTCACAGTGGACGGTACGCAATGGCAAATTCCATAACACAAAACCAAATTAACACGCTCCCGCCAGAACGAGCACAGCGTGCGGAAGAGACGATTAACTGGCTCTTTAACGAGCTTAAATCAATTTTTCCTGGTTGGCGTGCAGCCTTTGAAACCGAAGCGGATTATCTCTCTGCTAAAAAAACTTGGTTGCGTGTGTTGGCACGAGAAAAAATTACGAGACCTCAGTTGGAGAACGGGATTTGTGAAGCGGAAAAATCGCTTGATAAATTTTTACCTAGCGTAGGGTTGTTTGTTTATTGGTGCAAAGCCTACGACTATCACGCACTGGGTTTACCGAACGAAGCGGAATTATACCAACGTTATAACACTTTCTTAGGCTATGCCCGATTCAATCGGGATGAATTTCAATATCGTTCAAAAGTGGAATTTTGGTTGCTTAAAAATCTGTACGAAAAGTGCAAGAAAAAATCGGAAGAGGACACGTTGAAAGCTATTCCGAAATTACTCACAGAAGCGGCAGAAAAAGTGCGGTCGAATTTTCCTTTTGAGGATATTCCAAAGATGATTCCAGTAAAACCAAGTTTTTACGATAAAGCTAAGGCTGATAAGGCGCGCGATAGCTTGATGGCAATGATGAAAGGGGCGTTGCAATGACAGAACAACAATTTGATAAAAATACATGGAAAACACCGTGCTATGTATTTGAATGGCTATCTCAACGTTTCGGCTGGTTCGATCTTGATGGTTGCGCTACAGCCAACAACGCCTTGACATGGCGATATATCGGCGAGCCTAACTCAGATAATGATGAGCATCAATCAATCGCAGATGACTTTCTAATGCCGATTGAGCAAATGTTAGATGTATTGTTGGATGAAGTCGCAGAACGTTGTTCGGCTCCGTTAAGAATCTATGTGAATCCACCTTATTCCAACGTTACACCATATCTACAACGTGCGAAAGAATTATGTGATGCTGGTTATTTAGTCGTGATGTTACTCAACAATGATAAATCTACTCAATGGTATCAAAACCATATTCAAGGCGTGGCAAATGAAGTGATTGATATTACAGGTGGTCGAATTGCATTTATCAACCCTGTAACAGGAAAAGAAATCAAGGGGAATAGCAAAGGGCAAATGGTCGTAGTCTTTGATCCAACAATGGAAGACTTTGTCACACGTTCAATTAGCCTTGATTTTATTAAAAAGGTTGGTGGGTATATCCGCATGGAGAAATAGGTTAATGGCTTGTAGTGTTGATGATATTAAAAAAGCACACGGGAAACGAACTGAAGGGCGGTTAAAAATTCAGATGATTAAGTTACAAGGCGGTGTGCTTGCGCCACTTGATGAACTGGAATCAGAAGAATTGAAATCATTAAAAAATGGCGAGCAGTATGAAATTGAAATCATCCGTACACGCAATCCCGCTTTCCATCGTAAGGTGTTCGCCTTTTTTAAATTCTGTTTTAACCATTGGGCTGCAGATAAAACAGAATGGGAACACTTTGATGAGCGCAAGCAATTTGACACCTTTCGTAAACATCTAACGGTATTGGCGGGATTTTACGAATCTACATACAACATTAAAGGGGATTTGCGGATTGAGGCGCAATCCTTGAGTTATGGGAATATGGAGCAAGCAGAGTTTGAAAGCTGTTACAAAGCGTTAATTAGTGCAGCAATCAAGCATATTTTTAACGATACAACCGATGAAAATACGTTAAATCAGTTGTATGCGTTTTTTGGGTAATTATTGCCGTAGCTCTTTTTGTGAGGCAATCGCTAAAAAGTGGCTGCGGTCTTTGTAGATTGGATTGCTTGCAACACGGCTATCAATACGTTTGATAAGGTATTCAGGCAAGCTGATATTAATACGGTGGCGTTTGCCTTGATATGCGGAAATATCTACATCAAGCAACAACCAAGTATCGCAATAGTTGAAATCTTCTTGTGTTTGGTAGTGACGATAGCCTTTATCTTGAAGTTCGTTGATGTCTATTCCGTCTTCAAACATCATTTCTAAGATGGAATGAATGGCATCAGTCACCTGCGTTGGGATTTCCTCAAGGGTATCAGCGGCACTAAAGCAGGAATATTCTTCAGTAAATAATGCTGGCACCGTAATGCCGTAGGCTTCATTTTCGTTTGTTGGGGTTTCAATGCCGATAGTGAATAACATAGTCGCTCCTTGTGGGTTAGCTCGGCAGAGCTATAGAAGCCCTGCCGATTTTTTGATGGATCTTAATGTGCCGATGGGTACGTGTTGTTTTGGATGCGGTACGGGGAACGTCTTCCCTGTGATGGGCGATTGCCAGATTTGATGATCGCCTTTACCGTGCCTGACAAAAGTACAACCTGCACTTTTAAGTTCCTTGATTAAGTCGCTGGATCGCATGCTTCCTCCTTGTCGTCTTAATCACGATAAATTATACACAAGCATACACACAAGTAAAGGATGAAAATGAAATTAAATGATGACGAGATTCTAGAGTTAAAAATCGTGCTTTGGATTGTGGCAGTTTGGGTAATTTTTCAGATGGTGTTTGGATAATGAGTAATTTGAGAAAAGAAGCGAAAGGGAGAGAGTGTCAAGTGCGGTTGCCTGGTATTTGTAATCATAATCCTGAAACGACCGTATTAGCACATTATCGTATGGCAGGATTAAATGGAGTTGGTATGAAGCCCGATGATATTTTTGGTGCTTGGGCATGCTCATCTTGCCATGATGAATGCGACCGTAGAACTAGAAAAATGGATGCTGAATATGTCCGCCTAGCACATGCTGAAGGTGTGTTGCGAACACAGCAAATTTTGCGCAAGGAGGGCAAGTTATGAGTGATTGGCTAGAGATTGCCTTACCTTACCCGCCATCAGTCAATCACTATTGGCGACACACAAGAAGCGGACGGCATTATATCAGCGAAGCAGGGAGAAAATTTAAAGCCGAAGCATTGCAAATTTTACAACAATTCAATCCATTTATCGGTGCAGTTGCAGTGCATCTTGAAGTTTATTATCCCGATAACCGAAATCGGGATCCCGATAATATAAACAAAGGGCTTTTCGATAGTTTAGTCGCCTCAGGATTAATACAAGACGACAACAACAAAGTGATAAAAGATTTTCGCAGTAAAAATTGCGGAACCAAAAAAGGTGGAATGGTTGTAGTAAAAATTAGAGGGCTTGAAAATGAGTAAATCAATCGAATTGTTGGTGAAATTACATAATCCTAAATGCGTGAGTGTGGAAACTGTGGGTCGCGGTGGTGCTGCGTTGCTTTATCAAGATCAAATTATTTGCGCTTTTGCCAAAGCAGAAAAAGAATACATGTTCGGCTATCACTTGTTGATGTGTAAATATCGCCAAGATCCATTCTCGCGTGAATTTGTGAATAGCTATATTGAAAGCTGGTGCGAGGATCGCGGATTCCCTGAACACTCAGCGGAAGCAATGAAATGCGTAGTTGATATGGTTTGTGATCTGCCCTTACCAAGCCAAATTAAACATATCAAAGCGCTTAGAAAACGATACCTACGATCGCAATATGCTTATCTCCCAACAATTGAAAAGGTGAATAAAATTGCCGAAGAAAATGGTTTGTCGATTAATGGTGCGGAAGCTCGTCAATTAAGAGTCTGTGAAATTAATGAATTGCGTAAATCAAATACTTGTCCACGCTGTCGTGGCACAGGGCAAGTGGGGCGAGTGCAAAAACGTGAATGTCCTGAGTGTCGCGGAAAAGGGCAGTTACGCGCCAATATCTATCACTTGATGAAGTCTATTGATTGCACTGAGGCTTACTTTAAACGCTATCTCAATGCGCTTGTAGTGGATTTTGAACAGCATTGCTACGAAGAGATGAGTGGGGCGGAAAGAGTGATTAAGCAGAGATTAAATAAAGAAATTTCTGATTAATTTTTGAATTTGTGAATTAGATCACAGATGAAAAATAATAAAGCTCTTATAATTGGTAAAAATTGATTATGGGAGTTTTTTATGAAGAAAACTTTATTAATTAGTTGTGCGTTATTTACTATTACATCATGTTCTTCTTTTACTTCAACTGATATTCTTATTGGAGAATTGCCTGTTAATGATAAGTCTGTTTCCGATGAGATTTTATGTCTTACTGCGTTTACTTCCGAAGTGAAGATCCCAAAATCCCAGATTCAACAAAATATTATTCAAGAAATAAGTAGAAGAAATATTCGTCCTGAACAGTGTGCTAGTTATGTTGTATCTAAGGCTGGTGGGGTTGATTCTTTTTGTTCTGATTTAAACTCTGGCTACGTTAAGGGAGATAGTACGCGTATGCCAAGTTTTGGTAACTATATTACTTTGCAAGATATGTTTGCTGTACAAAATACTTTAGGTATTGATTGTAATACGAATAGATATATTGAAGAATATAATAAAACCAGGGAATTAAACGCTATCTCACCACCATTAGATTTTTCTAAAGGCTGGCAAATGTTTCAACCAAGAACAAATACTGTAAATTGTATGTCGGTTGGGCCATCTACTATGTGCAATGATAACAAAGGAAATCTTTTAAATATTAATAGATGGTAAGCATGAAAAAATTGCCGGATATATTGTTCTTGAATCGCTATCTTGGTGTTTTGCTATTGATATTTTCAAGTAATGCAGTTGCCAGTCGATATGACCCAAATGAAAGCTTTTCAATTCTTGATTTATTAATCTTGCCTGTGTCTGGCATTTTGCTATATTGGTTCGTATGTGGAATAGATTTTTTAGATGGTCTAATTAATAAGTGGCTGGAGGCTTATAAAAAGGATTCATCAGAAACTATATTTTTGACGCTTGGTGTATTTGGAATCCTGTTTATAATTTATGCGGTTATTAAAACTAATTTCAAGAATGGTTAGAATTGACTTTGCCGAAAAATTGCACTAAAATTATCCACAATAGCCGAGGTGTAGTTTATACATCTCGGTTTTTTATTGCCGGTTCATCAGACTCCATGATTACGTAAGATAACTCGCTAATTGTGGGGTAAGCTGGCATACCATAACAGTGGGATAACCTCTGATGTTTGCCGTAGTACTAAACCGATCAAGTTATCTTCATTCTAAGGGCGTAGTCTAATGGTAAGACGGCGGTCTCCAAAACCGTTAATTAAGGTTCAAATCCTTACGCCTTTGCCATATCACAAGCTCACGTTAATACGTGGGCTTTTTTTATTGCCTAAAAAACAGGTGGGAGAAAATATATGCCAATCAAAGAGCCTGATGTGTGGGCGTTAATATGGTCTTGGTTGCAAACAAATCTTAGTTCTAGCTCAGCACAGAGTGCTTTTTGGGCGTTATTTATTTCTCTTTTAAGATTTGGGTTTATGCGTAAAAAGCCAGCTATTCGTTATGTTTTAATTGATGCGGCTATGTGTGCCTCTATTGCGGGTGTTGCGGTGCCAATTTGTACACATTTATTTGGGCATACAGAATATTCTTCATTTCTCGGTACGATGATTGGTTTTGTTGGTACTGAAAAAATTCGCGAGTTTTTATTTAAATTCATTAATCGGAGAATTGAAAAAGATGACAATGATGATTTCCGAAGTGACATTCAATAAAATTTTTCCGCACGCAGTTAAAGGTGTTTATCAAGCTATTTCAGCACAGATAGAAAAAGCAGGTTGTGTAACTAAGATGCAGCAAGCGATGTTTCTAGCGCAATGTGGACACGAAAGTGGCGGATTTACAAGATTTAAAGAAAATCTAAATTATTCTTGGCTTGGGCTTTCTAAAACTTTTCGTAAATATTTCCCAGACTCACTTACAGCGAAGAAATATGAGCGTAAGCCTGAACTTATTGCTAATCGTGTTTATGCTAATCGTTTAGGTAATGGCGATGAGAAAAGTGGAGATGGCTGGAAGTATCGTGGTCGTGGACTGATTCAGATTACAGGTAAGGATAATTATGCCGCATTTAGAAAATGGTTAGGTAGAGACATTGAGCCAGAAGATGTGGCAAGCAATTTAGATTTATCCGTTAAAACTGCCATTTGGTATTGGAAATGCTGTGAATTGGCGAACCTTAATTCTGTAGAGAAAGTAACTCGAAGAATTAATGGTGGATTAAATGGCATTGATGAGCGTTGCAAGCTCTATCGAGCATTAATGGTAACTGATAATGACTAAGTACATTTACATAGCGTTAGGGGCTGTTGTAGTGGTTTTGTTTGGCGCATTGCGTTACCAGTCTGGCGTTATTGAAGACTTGGAAGCAACAAAGGCAAAACAAGCTGAAACCATCATTCAGCAATCCACTAAAATCACCCAATTAGAATCGGATGTTGCTGAAAATCAACGCATCACCTTTGAATTATCCAAGGCTGAAAGCGAAGCGAGAGAGGAACAAAATGCGATTATCAATTCAATTCCAAACAGCGATAAACAAAGCAATGCGTATAATGCCGTTGCTCCTATTAGCTTGCTTAACTTCTTGCGCAAATAAACCGCAAATCATCACATATCCAACTATTCCAGCAGCATATCTCGCTCACTTAGATAAAACATCATTTAGCGGTGCAACTTATGGGGAGGTAGCGCAATATGCCGTAATCCTCAAACGCGAACGTGATGTCTGTCTAAATCGGATTGATAAAATCCGTGAGTGGCAAATCGAAAAGTTAAGTAAGTAGTTTAATCGGCTATATATGGGCTGTAAGGGGGATAAATGGAACTAGATTAATACCAAGTGCTGTAGCTATTTTAATGCGAGTACTTTTACGCAATGTTTGTGAATTTTTATGTTGAGAAATTAAGTAAGTAATTTAGTTATCAAGACTGAGTAAGTTCGGTCGTTTTTACAAGAGGAAAATGAAATGTTTGAAAAACTAAATTTTGGTGATGCTATTAAGGCATTAAAAGCAGGGAAATCAGTCGCTCGCACCGGCTGGAATGGTAAAGGAATGTTCCTTTTCCTCGTAGCTGGGCAAGAAATTGCAAAAGGAACTAAATTTGGGTTTGGGCAATATGAAGGTGAGCCTGACTGGAATGATTTCATCGCGATGAAGACTGCCGATAACAAATTAGTCCCATGGTTAGCAAGTCAAACTGATGTACTTGCTGAAGACTGGCAAATTGTTTAGTAAACCAACAAAGAAATCAATAGCCCGTTTAACCACGGGCTTTTTTATATCTCGTTTATGGCAAAAAAAGATTGGAACGTACTACAAATCGAATATATCAAGTCTTACGCCAAGACTGGTGTATCCGTAATGGAATGGTGCAGGAAGAAAGGGTTGAACTTTGCCAGTGCTAAACGATATATCAAAAAGCCTGAAACGATCTTTGAAAACTGCGAAAGTGCGAATAAAACTACCAAATCGGAAGTTGTTGAAAATAAAGAAGATTTAGAGGAAAACTGCGAAACAAACTGCGAAAGTGCGAACAAAACTGCGAAAAGTGCGAATGTCGCAAATGAAACCGCGAAAAAAACTGCGAAAGTTTTAGAGGGGAGACCGATAATTCATGGCGGTTATGCGCGATTCTTCAAGGACAAATCTGCCTTTGATGTTGTCGTTGATTTTAGCCTTAAAGATGAAATCGACTTAATGCGCCAACGGGCTATTTCCTCCATTGAAAGCATTGAAAAGTTTACTGCTGATTTAGAACGATGCAAAACGGCAGAGGATAAAGAAATTATCCATAAACTTATTCATTCTGCTCAAAATGCACTAGACCGCGCTGTGGCTCGTATTGAGAGCTTAAACCATACTAACAATAATATTGCGCTTACGCTTGAAACGATTGAATTACGAAAAGCGCAAACAAAAGAAACCTTACTTAAAGCCGATAAATTGGCGCAAGAGCTTGGTGCAAAAGTGGCAAGTAAACACAAAGTCGAATATGCCATCGACTTCTACGATGACGAGGAAGAGAGCGATGAAGATTAATTATCGCGCCTCTGCTACATTTCGTAGAGTGCATAAAACGAACGCATTGGTGAAAGCTATTCGTGGCCCGATTGGGAGTGGTAAATCAGTTGGGTGTGTAATGGAAATGTTCCGTATTTGCTTAAATCAAGAACCTAATTCTGATGGAGTTCGTCGTACTCGTTGGGCTTGTGTGCGAAACACTTATCCTGAATTAAAAGGAACGGTGATTAAGACCTTTCAAGCGTGGATTCCTGAAAGTATTTGTCCGATTAAATATGATAGCCCGATTTCTGGAATGATGAAAATTAATCATCCTGATGGTAAGACGACAGTAGAAGCGGAGTTTATGTTCCTTTCAATGGATAAACCAAAGGATGTAAAAAAATTAATGTCACTTGAATTGACTGGTATTTGGATCAATGAAGCTCAATTCTTACCAGTGATGCTGGTAACAGAAGCGGTAACACGTACTGGTCGTTTTCCTGAAAAGCGAGTTTCGGAAGGGTTTGATGGTGCAACGTGGAACGGCATGATTATGGATACCAACTCGCCTGACGACGATCACTGGTGGCATACCTTTGAAATGGCACTCGATGAAGAAACAGGGGAAAGCCTTACGCCTAAAAATTGGGAGTTCTTTACGCAGCCAGGGGCGTTAATTGATATTACAGGCATTCCGTTTGAATCGTTATCTAATGGAGTTAAAGCTAATATCGAAAACGGCTTATATGTGGACTATCACGGACACCGATTTGTTGCCAATCCTTTAGCAGAAAACGTAGAAAACCATAAAAAAGGCTATGGCTACTGGTTCGATAACCTTCAAGGACAAACATTGAGCTGGATTAAATCTCGTATTTGTAACGAATTTGCGACCGTTCAAACAGGCAAACCCGTCTATATGGATCACTTCAACAAAGATTTACACGTCTCGAAAGACAAATTATTACCTATTAAAGGCTGGCCAACATTTATCGGTCTTGATTTTGGTTTAACGCCAGCTGCAATTATCGGTCAAGTCTCACCTATCGGTCAGTTACGTATTACCGATGAAGTTGTGGCGACAGGAATGGGGATTCAGCGATTCATTCAAGATCAGCTCTCTCCTTTAATTCGCTCCAAATATACTGGTTGCGAAGTGGAAGTGATTGGTGATCCAGCTGGCGTTCAACGTGCGCAAACTGATGAAAAGACCTGCTTCCAAATTTTGTTAGAAAACGGATTCAATGCACGTCCAGCAGATACGAACAATACAACAGGACGATTAGAAGCGGTGCGTTGGTGGTTATCTCGTTTGGTTGGGAAAGGGCAACCTGCGATGATTATCAGCCCGCATTGTCGAGTTTTAATTAAAGGCTATGAAACAGGTTATGCCTATCGCCAGTTAAATATTAGCGGTGAAGAAAAATATACGGAAATGCCCGATAAAAATCGCTATTCACATCCACACGATGCAAACCAATATTTATGTTTAGGTGCTATGCCTGATTTATTCAAACAACAAATCATCAACGTTAAACCACACCAAGCTATCAGCTCAATCACAGGATATTAAAAATGGCAGAAGAACAATCCGCAATTCTAGAAGCTATCACAACTTTTGGGGCAGATCTAAAGGTCAAGCTATTAGAACATTTAAAGCAACGCCAACCGATCGTGCAACGTTGGGTGAAAGATATGTATCAGTATCGCAATCAGTATGAAGAAAGTATTAAAACAAATAAATCGAAAGTTTTTGTAGGCTACACTCGAGCGAAAACAGATTCGTGGACAGCACAAATGACCGATATGCTTTTCCCTAGCGATGATAAAAACTACGGAATTAGTCCAACACCAATGCCAGAAATTGCGAACATTGCGAAACAACCCGATAGTGAAGATCCGAATTTGCGCAATCAAATTTCCAATGCTCGCGCCATTATGCAGCAAGCAAAAGAAAGTGCGGAAGCGATGGAAAAGCTGATTGATGATCAGTTATTAGAGTGCGACTATGTGGCAGAAGCTCGCTTATGTTTACATTATGCTGCCGTGCTTGGCACGGGTATTTTACGTGCGCCAGTGGTGGATGTTGTGGAATCTAAAGCATGGAAACAAGACAGCCTAGGAAATTGGGTGGGAGAAATTGTTAATAAGACGATTCCCGCTGCGCGTTTAGTTCTTCCGTGGGATTTTGTGCCAGATATGACCGCACCAACGCTCAAAGATTGTCAGTTTGTTTTTGAGCGTAGTCATGTGACCAAAAAACAATTACAGGCGCTTGCGAAAAATCCGTACTACTTGAAAGACAGCGTATTGGAATTGTGTGAGCTTGATGGTGGGGATACGCGTACGGCAAGCAATGATATGGATGGCTATGTCGATACACTCAGAACGCTTTCTGGGCTTGAAACACAGAGTAAGGATAACCGCTATGAGTTGTGGACTTATCACGGTGGGATTCCGTTGAATGTGTTGTCAGGCGCAAATGAATTGTTAGGTGAAGACAACAAGTTAAATATTCCTGATGATGAAGAATCACATGCTGCCAACTTAGAAATTGAAGGTGTAATTGTGATGGCGGGCAACGGTAAAATCTTGAGTGTAAACCTCAATCCACTTGATACCGCTGAATTTCCTTATTCAGTTTATACCTGTGAGCCTGATGTTTGCTGTTTATTTGGTTTTGGCATACCTTATCTTTGCCGTGATGCACAAGAAATACTCAATACTGCTTGGCGTGGAATGATTGATAACGGAATTTTAGGAATTGGGCCACAAGCAGTAGTCAATAGTAGTGTATTAACTCCAGTGGATGGAAACTGGGAACTTGCACCATACAAATTATGGAAAACTAATGACCGTGCAACTGCTAATGCTCAATTTGAGGCGCAACGTGCATTTGGCATCTTTGATATTGGTAGTCGTCAGCAAGAATTAGCGAATATTATTCAACTGTCTAAATCTTTTATGGATGAAGAAAGTGGCTTACCAATGATTGCTCAAGGTGAACAAGGACAGGTAACGCCTACGCTTGGCGGTATGTCTATGTTGATGAATGCCGCTAATGCAGTTCGACGCAGACAAGTTAAAGAATGGGATGATGCTGTTACTAAACCACTTATTCGTCGATTCTACGAGTACAACATGAATATGAGTGAAGACGTATCTATCAAAGGTGATATGCAAGTTGTAGCACGTGGCACGTCAGCTTTACTTGTGAAAGAAACCCAAACCGCACAAATCATCGACATTTTCCAAAAATTCGGTCAGCACCCTCAATTAATGTATGCGTTCGATTGGTACGATGGTGCAAAAACTCTTATGCAGTCTATGAGTATGGGAACGCAGACTATGCTAATTCCACGTGAAGAGTACGAACAAAAACTTCAGGAAATGCAAGAAGCGCAGGCACAACAACCACAAGATCCTGAAATCCTTAAAGTTCAAATACAAATGCAGATCGCACAACAAAAACAACAGCACGAAATGCAGTTAGAGCAAATGCGCACACAAGCTCAGTTACAGATTGAGCAAATGAAAGTACAGATTCGTGAAAAAGAACTTGAAATTAAAGTCCTAGAAGTCCAAATGCATCAAGAATCGAACCAGGCAAGATTGAATTTAGACAAGGAATTAGGAACAGCGAAACTCACTACCGATATTCAACTCCAAACAGGTAAACAAGCCGCAGACTTGGAAAAATTCAAGACGGAAGTGGCATTGAAAAATGCGCCAGTAGTTAATCCAACTGGTAACTACGGATTAGATCAATAACAGACCGCAACTTAAAAAGTGCGGTCTTTTTTTATCACCAATTTAAGGGCAAATAAAATGAGTAACTTTTACCTCCCGCAGAAAGAATATGACAACATGATCGGCATTATGACCGGCAATCCAAGTGGTAAAAAGAAAAATGATATTACTAGTGCTTATGTCGATATGCCGATGGCTGAGCAAAAGCCTGATCAACAAGGATTGGTTGCAGATACCATTGATGCGGTACAAATGGGGGCTTGGAAAGGGGCGAGCGACATTGCGCATGGTTTAGGTGCTTTAACTGGGATGGATTGGTTGCACGATGTGGGCGATTGGGCAGCAAAAGGTGCGGATGAAAACCTTGCAACCATGTCCGATGAAATGAAAACTGCCCTTAATCAAAATGCATTCGATGGAGAAGATCAAGGTGTGCGTAATATTCGTTGGTGGGCTGGTAATCTTGGCTCATTGATTGGTCAAAACCTTGATACCTTTTTAACACTTGGTGCGGGTAAAGCAGCAACATTCGGTATAAAACAAGCTGGTAAATTGCTCTTGAAGAAAGAAGCGGCTGAACAAGTGGGGAAAACCGCTGTAGAACAAGCCGCTAAACGTGGTATTCCTCAAAAATACTGGAATATGGTTGGCGTGACTGCTGCAATGTCCGCAATGTCGGGTGGCAGTCGTTACGGTCAAAAACGCGATGAAGTGATGGGTATGAGCAATGAACAGCTTGCGCAAATTCCCCAATTTTCTGATGCGTATTATGAGATTGCTGATAGTGAAGAGGGCAAAGGCAAAACAGTTGAGGAAATTTATGATTTAGCTAAATCCTCCTTTGCTGATAAGGTGGGGAGTGCAGCCGCACTAAATCCGACCGCAATCGCTACTGACTTAGTGACAAATGCTGTAAGCGGTCTTGGTGGTGGTTTTTTAGGGCTAAGTAGCCCAGCGAAAACCATCAAAGGTGGTTTATTGAAAGGTGCAATGGTTGAGGGGGGTACGGAAGCAGTTCAAGGTATTGCGGAACAGTATGCGCTAAATAAAGCTGAAAAAGACTATTACAATCCGAATAAAGATTTAACCGAAGGTATGACTGACAATGTTATCAATGGTGCGGTGCTTGGCGGCGTGTTTGGCTCGGCAATGGGTGGATTGGACGCACATACGGAACAACGTGCATTTAATAAACAAAAACGCGTATTGCTCAACCATATTGATACTGGTAATGAAGCGGTAGATAGTCAATTAAGAAACTACGTAGATATGCTCAATCAAGGTGCAACAGAATTGAGCGATCTTGTTTCCGCAAGTCGTGTTCAGGCTTTAAATAATGCTGGTATTATTAATGCACGTGCGCGACAAGCTGCGGAAGATGCGTTGGCACAGCAACAAGCAAAAGCAAAATTTGAATCAGATTTCTTTGGAGAAGAAACCCAGCAAGCTCAAGATGTAAATTCTGCCTTCCAAGTCGATCCTAAATTAGAACGTGCGCTTGAATTACACTCAATCTTAGGGCAATTCCGCAATAATAATCTTTCTCGTGCGAATGAATTTATGGATACTCCAATGGTGTTCGATAATGTTCAAGCGAAAAAAGACTATGTGATCGGTCGTGCGTTTGATGAAGTGCGCAATATTGCACAGTCTTACGGTATCGATCCGCAAGATGGAAAGGCCATGCGACAATGGCTAGAGGATTACGCAGAAAAAGCGAAAGAATACGGTGAAAATCAACCGCACTTTAATACGCCGACAAACAACCTACAATCTGAGGCAAATATCGCACCAACGAGTCGTGAGGGCGTTATTGAGGGCGTGAGCGATGAAATTGATGTGGGTAATGGAAACTATCAGCCTTTCCAATATGAAGTGGTAGATGCGACTACACTTTCCCCTACGCAACAAAAAGATAACAACCAATTCCGCGATCGTGACAGAACAGCAAGCCAATCACAAATTAACAACATTGCACGTAATTTAGATCCACGTAAATTGGCTGCAAGCCCAACTATGGATATTGGTGCTCCACTGCTTGCTTTAGACGGTAAAACTATCATTGCTGGTAATGGTCGCTCAATGGCTCTTCGCCAAGCCTATCAAGAAGGCGGTGCAGAAGGTTATCGCCAATTCTTAAAAGATAATGCCGATCGTTTTGGTGTTGATTCAGCTCAGCTAGATGCCGTGGAAAACCCTGTGCTTGTTCGCCGCTTAACTTCGCCAGTAGATATTGCACAAGTCGCAATTAATTCCAACGAGCAAGGTGGAATGCGTATGTCTGAATTGGAGCAAGCAAAAGTCGATGCTCGCCGCTTACCAAGTATGGACTCTTTTGTTGCCGATGAACACAGTGAAATTAATTCTACTGATAATCAGCAATTCATTCGTCAATTTGTTCAAAATCAGCCAGAAAACCTCCGAAATGAATTATTAGACAGTAAAGGTAATTTGAGCCAAACAGGCGTTCAACGTATTCGTAATGCAATGCTTTATCAAGCCTATGGCGATAGTCAAACATTATCAAGATTGATTGAGAACACTGACCAAGGGGCTAAAAACGTACTTAATGCCTTAACCGCACTGGCACCTAAAGTGGCTCAAACTCAACAAGATATTAATTCAGGCGTGCTTTCTGACGTGAGTATTTCTCACGATATTATCCAAGCAGTAGAAAAATACAATCAGCTCAATGCACAAGGTTACAAAATCAATGATTATCTTGCACAGGATGATTTTGTTGGCGATTTATCACCAGAAGCAAGAGAAATCTTAACCATCTTTGATGAAAATCGCCGTAGTGGAAAGCGTATTGCGCAAGTGTTAGGTGCATATTTCGATCAGGCTAAAACACAGGGCAATCTATCACAAGCCAGTATTTTTGGTGATATGGCATTCGATAAATTAGGCTCATTGCAGCAAGCGAAGAATGTTGATGAAGATATTCGATTAAGTCTTAATGAATCGGCTGATTCTGATTTTGCGAAAGCGGTGGATAAAATAGCGAGTGGTGAAGCTGTAGCCAAATATATCAATGTCGGTACAACGCCAAGCGTGTTGAAAATACTCGGACTACCCGATGTTCGTGTGACAATTAGCGGGCAGGTATTAAATAAGGTAATGCGTGGTAAGCACAATGTTACACAAGAAACATTGAAGCAATTACCGAATCAAATTAATAACCCTGTGGCAGTAATGAAATCAAGCACGCAAGAGAATGGTTATGTAGTCTTGACTGAGTTGGTAGAATGGGAAAGCGGGAAGGATAAACCAGTTATTGCCGCATTACATTTAAAGAAAACAAATCAAGGGCTAGAATTAATCTCAATAGCAAGTGTTTATGGTAGAAGCAACACTCAAATTCAGAGAGGATTAGAGCGTGATTTGCTTTATTGGAATAAAGCAAAAGGTTCACAATTTTTAACTGCCTTCGGGCTTCGATTGCCGTCACATATGCAGTCAGATGTGAACCTTTCTGCTCTCAATATTAAGACTGAAGCCGATTTAAGTCAATATCAAAGCGCAAAAAATAATCAAGAAACTCAAATTAATCCAGAAATCCAACGAGCACAAGACATTCTACGGAAAAATCTAGGTAAAGCCGCTGAGCATATTGAAGTTATCACCTTTGCTAACCCACCAAAAGACGTGAAGAATCTTATCACTTCTGATGTAGAGGGCTGGTTTAATCCTAAAACAGGCAAGGTTACATTGATCGCAGATACCATCAATGCAACTAAAACAATGAGCAAAGAAGAACGTTTGCAGTTCGTTGCGTGGCATGAAATGGCGCATCGTGGAATTAATGTTGGTTATAAAGGTACTTACGATAGACTCATGGCTAAGGTTGGCGAAAATAAAGTTGTTAGTCAAATTGCCGATGCTATTCAAGTCCAACGCAAAAATACAGATGATTTAGCCGCAACCAATCGTGCAGTGGCGATTGAAGAGGCCATTGCAGAAGTGATGGCCGCACACGAAACTGGCAAATGGAATGAGCTTGAAAGCCGTTACGGTGTAGAGATTAAAAAAGGTCAAAGACAATCAACTAAATCATGGTTAGCAATGACCGCACAACGAATTAAAGAATTCTTATCAAAAATCTTTGGTGCCGAACGTGCCGCACAATTCTCCGATGAAGATGTATTGAATTTGGTTGCTAAAATCAAAGAAAGTGCGGTCGGGGAATTAAATGAAAATGGCGATGTTCGCTTTAGTCGAAACGAAGAGCTAACAAAAGAGCACTACAACCAAGCCAAGGGAAATGGCGAAACAGAACTTACTTTTCATCAATGGAAACAAGTTCGCTCTCCTGAATTTAAAGCGTGGTTTGGGGATTGGGAAAACGATCCTGAAAATTCGTCTAAAGTGGTGAATGAACGAACGGGTGAGCCATTGGTTGCGTATCACGGAACAGGTTCGGAATTTAATGTATTTGACAAGAATAAAGCGGGCGCAGGAAATGATAAAGGGTTAAGAGGAAAAGGGTTCTACTTTTCTCCAAATAGAACAACCTCAGAATCGTATGGAGAAAAAATTATTGGTGCGTATGTATCATTAAAGAATCCATTTAGACCTAGTGATTTTACCTCTGCTGAGGAAGTTGCTGAGCATTTAATAAATAAACTCTCTGAACAAGGTTACGAAGATTACACAGTTGATCCTTTTATTTTCAATGTAGGAAATTCATTTTCTGTGAGAAGCCAATATGCTGGAGCTTTCAGTTCAATACTAAAAGATGCCGGTTATGATGGCATTTTATATCCTAACAGACAAGAAATTGTCGCCTTTAATTCCAACCAAATCAAATCCGCAACCGATAACACAGGTGCATTCTCCAAAGAGAATGATGATATTCGTTTTAGCCGGAAAAACAATTCAGAATATCAACGTGATTTAATTGTGACACACAACATCAGCGCAGACGGCATTATGCACGCCAATAAAATGGGAGGATTGCCACTGGCATCTGTTGCAGTAGCAAAACAAAGCAATCCATTAACCAATTTTGGCGAAGTCACTTTAATTGGTAGTCGTGATTATATTGATCCTAAAGGTGTAAATAAAGCTCAAGTTTTCGGCAGCGATATTTATTCTCCTCGCTATCCTCGAGTTAGCTATGAGTATTCAGCTAAAGATAAAAATGTATTATTTAACCGTTTTGAGAAAGCTGCTAAAGAGGTTGGAGATGGAAGTTTTGATTATTACTTTACTCAAGGTCTAGAAGATACCGGCGCAAGACAAGCTATGCTTGATAGTGATGCCGTTAAATATCAATTCTTAAAAGAGCAGAATATTCCGTATAAAAAAGCCCATCAAGATATTCCGAAAAGCGTACACGCTGATTATCCGTCCATTCAAAAAGCAATTAAAGCCGGCATCAGCGAGGAAGATATTTCATCCATCGAGAGTGCGGATAAATTTGAGGGATTATTCAGAGAATTTATCAAGGATTACATCAAAGATATTGAGGGTAGAGTATCTCCATCGCCATCGCTCAAGAATGTTATTGTTCGTGCAAAACAAGCCTTGGATGGGGATAAATATGCTGTTCGCACATTCGCTGAATCAAGAGTAAAAGAGGGGTTGAAATTACAAGAATCTAAAAAAGTATTAGATTCAGTCGAAACATTATCAAATATGCGCAAGGCAGTTAGCGAGCATGAAAATGCTTTCCGTGATTATGTTGATAGTATCGTTGAAACCATACCAGTTAAAGAGAAAATTTGGAATGGTACAGATGGTCATGGCCGCAATAAATACGTTGCGCATACCATTGAAAATGTTGTGAAAAAACTAAAAAAAGATTTACGAGGCGGCGAATCATTTAATTATGGAATGCCTAACGTGCGTGCGGCCGTTACGCCTAAGTTTAAATCCATTGCTGATATTCAAGCTAATAAACATCGAATCGTATCTAAAGAAGAATTTGAAATTGCAAAAAATACTCTTAAAAAAGAGGGAGATTTATTAGCGAACAAATTAGGTGTAAGCACTTTAGATATTTACGATGTGCTATGGAATGCGGTGGATGAAAACACTTCAAAAGCATTTGGCTATGCCGGCATCAGAGACACTCAAGAAAATAGAATGGCGGTTGATACGTTTTTGAATAAACTCAAAGCGTTGCCAACTGAATACTTTGAGGGTAAGGCTAAAGATATTACACAATTCAGTAACTTTGCTGGTGCTGTTGTTCCTGATAATCTTGCTAAAAATGCCTATGATGTATTGGAAAAATCAGGGGTGAAAATCTTTACCTATGATTCTACTGATCCTAAATCAAGAATTGAAGCAATTAAGCAAGCGACAAATCAATTAGATGAAGAGCGTGGTGGGGATATTTTATTCTCTCGTGCAAATACAATGCAATCCGCTCTTGATTTAGCAATGACAGGCGTAGCAGACAGTGAGCCTAGTGTATGGGATAACTTAAAATCCAAAGACTTCTCAGGATTTAAAGAGCGCTTTAATCGGGTAACGGGCAAAGTGGACGAATGGTTCGCTGATAGCTTGCGCCCGGTGAATGACTGGATTGATTCAATGCATCTTGAAGATCAAACAGGGAATACGAGCAGTCGAGATCACGAAAAACGCAGATTGAAAGATGCGATGTACACCGCTAAGGGTAAACGTGATGCGCTAAATTCAGAATTAGAACAGGCGTATTTAAAACCTATCTTATCTAAAATTGCAGCTTTATCTAAAGAGACTAAGAAAAGTAAACGTCCGATCGATGAATTAACAATGAAACGATTGGTCGGCAACTGGATCTCAGCTCGCTATTCCATTAAGAAAAACATTGATTTACTAAATCGTGATGAAAAAGTAATGCGTGATACAAAACGCTTATTGGATAATGCTAAACAAAACGGTACAAGTACAGAAGTTCGCCGTTTAAATGAGGCTTATCTAAAAGCGAAAGAGCAATACGATAACCGTAAGGCTGATATTTACAACACGGATTACAAAAACAAAGGCAATCGCTTTAAAGTTGGGGTTGCTGGCGGTTGGTCAATTCCTGAGGCTGAATTGATTATGAAGAACACCGAACAACGTATTAGTAAATCTAATTTAGAATCGATTGCTGAGATGGTTTATGACTTGAATCAAGCCCGCTTAGATATCGATCGCGCTAGTGGTCGCTACACGGAGAAAGAATATCAGGAATACAAAGCCAATCGCCATTATGTCCCTTTAACTGGTGATCCGAATGCTGATGTAGATATTGATATTATCTCAGGTGCTGGCTCAAATGCACTTAACATCACTCGAGATAAAGCATTGAAAGGTCGTATAAACTCAGAGGCTGAAGATGCGATTGATGCTGTTTGGAAGTCAATCGGTAAATCCACCACCTATGCTGGCTTTGCTGAATTTAAAGCGAAGATTGACGACTTGTTTGAGACAGAAGTCGCTTTATTGAAAAATAAAGGATATTCAGACACAGAGGCAAGAGAACAAGCAACCGCAAATTTAGGTATTAGCAAACGTAAAATGCAAGGCTTAACACGCTCAAGCGACAACGTGCTTATCCGTAAAGAGGGCAGTGATTATTATGAGTATGAATTGCCAACTCAAACGATGGAATCATTGCGTAATGACAACGTTGAACACGCCAACGCTTTCTTGAAAGTTATTTCTAAGCCGACAGGATGGTATGCTCGTGGTGTTACTCAATGGACGGTTACGTTTGCCCCAATGAATATGTTGCGTGACACTTGGGAAAAATCAGAATTTATCCGAGTGCAAAAACTTTACGATAAAAACAATCGTCTAGTCGATAGCAAAACAATGGATAAAATCGGTCGCGATACCATTAAAAACGCACTCACTGACAAAGAAGTGTGGAACGCAACAAAACGATTAGGGTTCGGACAAGAATTGCGTGATAGCGTTCCGGTAGAACGTATGCTTAAACAGCTATTAAGAGAAGGAGGAATTTCAAACTATGGCACTTATCTCGATAAATCAGAAGTTGATTTAATTAAGAAATTGCGCAAGGAAAATAATCCTATTGCTAGCAAACTTGAGAAAGCTGGAAAAATCCTAGAGGGTTATAATAAAACGTTTGATACGGTTTCTGCTTTGGCATCATATAAAGCGCTGATAGAAAACGGAATGGATCCTAAACAAGCAGCCGCAACAACGCTCGAATTAACCAACTTCCGCAAAACTGGATCAAAAATGCGTGGTATTAAAGCCTTGTATATGTTCTCGCAACCGACTGTAATGGGTGCGGCCAACTTAATGCGTTATCTATCAACTCGTAAAGGGCAAATCCGCTTTATTGGATATATGGCGGTAATGACTTCACTTTATACTGTGTTGCGTTCAATGGATGATGAGGATGAGGGCGGGAATAAAATGGATCAACTTGGCGACATCACTCGATACATCCCGATTCCACTAGGTGAGGGGAAATATTTTAAAATTCCAGTTGGTTTTGGTATGGCACAAATGGCTTGGAACTTCTCAACAAATATTGTAAAAGGTGCTGTTGGTGATATTTCATTGACTGAGGCTGGTGCAAATATGCTAGTGCATTCATTGAAAACATTTTCTCCAGTATCTCCATCTGAAATTTCAGCAGCAAAATATCCAATGGAAAAAATCGCATTAACCGCAACGCCAACTATTTTGCAACCAATTATGCAAAACGTTGTAAATCGATCTGCTTTTGGTAATAAGATCACAACTAACTATGTGCGTGATGATAAATTAAAAGCAGAACAATCTAAGGCGACAACTGCTCAATTTTGGAAAGATGTGGCGATTAATCTAAACGATACAATGGGTATTGATATGCACCCTGAGCAAATTAAAAACTTGTTTGACGGTTACAGCTCAATGCTTGGTAGTCTTAAAGAGTTGAATACTGTATTTGTGGAAAATCCTAATCGTGAAGAGCTTGGAAGAAAAGCACGTACGCCATTCTTAAATCAATTCATTGGCACAACAAACGAATTTGCTATTCAAAGCCGTTACTATGAGGCAAGCGAAGAGGCTGGAAGTGTTTATAAAGAATACAAATCTCGCAAAGAACGCAATGAGTTAGGTAATTGGCTAGATGCCGAGAAGATGAAACTAATTAAATTCCATGAGCAAGAAGAGAGTATTGTTAAGAAAGCAAGAAGTGAAAAAGCTAATCTAACTCGTGCATTGCGCTCAGGCAAAATTAGTGCAATTGCTTATGAAAATGGGATTAAGCGTTACAATAAAGATATGAGCAGAGTACAAGCAAAAATGTTACGTAAATACCGTATAATGGAGGGATTGAACACAAATTAATCTATTGACAATAAAAAATTTTGCAGTAGAATTTCCCACAATAGCCGAATTGTAGAAATACAGTTCGGTTTTTTATTGGAGTTTTCATGCAGAAACTAAAATTGCAAAATGAAGCAGATAAAAAATCTCTGATTATTTATCTGAATACTCGAATTATTGAGTATAAACAAGATTTATGCGGTGAAGGTTTAACGCCGCAACAATACAATGTTCTTCGAGGAAGAATCAAAGAACTGCAAGATCTTGTTGGTGAACTCGACCCAACATTACAGGCCCGCTAATTTCAGCGGGCTTTTTTTATTAACGCATTATCACAAGCCGCTTTATGCTGCTTAAAGAGGTAATACATGGAAAATCAAGACACCGTAGAATTTAATGCTGATGCCGCTTTTGATGAAGCCGCTAATCAACTTGAATCAGGTGGACTAACTGCCGACAACGAGCCGTCTGTTGCAAATGACAACAATCAGTATGCGCCCGATCAGCGTAGAGAAAATCCTCCTCAAGAAAGTAACCCGCAAGCGCCGGAAGCAAAAGAGGAAGAGCCTGAATGGTTAGCAAATGCCACGGACGAAGTGAAAGAGCATTTCCGCTTAATGAAAGCAGACAAAGAACGCTACGAACACATGGCTAAATCTCATCGTGGTCGTGCTGGTGCGTTCGCAAAGAAATATCAACAAGCACAAGCCGCTCTAGAACAGCTCAAACAAAACCAACCTTCCTTTGATGGAGAATTGGAAAGTTTGCGTGCTGATTATCCTGAAGTTGCAGAGTTATTGTCCCGCATTATTGCCGGACAAAATAAACGCCTTGAAGATGTTTCTGCCCCAATCGCTCAAATGGTGGAAGCCAACGTTCAAGATTTTGCACAGCAACAACTTGATACCTCTATTTCTTTAGTTACTCAAGCCGTTCCTGATGCAGACAATATCTTGCGCGATCCTATGTTCCATCGCTGGGTAGATACGCAACCAAATGGCGTTAAAGCGATGTTTAGCTCTGACGATCCGCAAGATGCGATTTATTTACTCAACGAGTACAAACGTGCAACATCCTCCATCACTGAGCAACGTAATAAACGTTCTCAACAATTATCCGCCATGTCGCTCCCAACGGGGCGCAGTGCGCCAAAAGGCGGTGATGAAATTGATGAAGATGCGTTATTCGATCAATTAGCTGCTCAATTTGCTAAGCAGCGATAGTTAGTTCATTTGAGGAAAATTATTATGGCTACAACTAAATCTACGGATATTTCCCAACGCACACAAGTGTATGCAGAAGCTAAAATGTTAGCTCATGCTGAACCGGTATTGATTTTGACTAAACTTGGTCAAACCAAACCAATCCCACAAAACAAATCCCAAGTGATTAAATTCCGCCGTCCAAAACCGTTTGCACCGGCTTTAACTCCATTAACTGAAGGTGTTCGCCCTGAATCCCAAAAAATGGTGTATGAAGATGTGGAATGTCGTTTACAACAATTTGGTGCGTGGACTGAAATCACTGATGTGATTCAAGATACTCACGAAGATCCTGTATTGTCCGACATGACCATGCTTTCTGGTGAGCAAGCAGCAGAAACCACTGAGCTTGCAACGTGGGGGGCAATCAGCGGTGGTACTAACGTGATTTTTGCCAACGGTTCGGCAACTTCACAAGTCAATACAGCTTTGAAATTAGAACACGTGCGTGCAGCCGTGCGTAAATTACAACGCAACCGTGCGAAGAAAAAAACTAATATTTTGGATGGTTCAATCAAATACGGTACTAAACCGATTGAAGCAGCCTATATTGCTGTTTGCCACACAGACTTGGAAGCGGATATTCGCAATTTGCCAGGCTTTACCTCAGTTGCTGAATATGGCTCTCGTCAGCCAATCGTTCCACAAGAGTTCGGTACGGTAGAAAATGTGCGTTTTATTACCACGCCATTGCTTACTCCAACAGCAAATGCAGGTGCAGCCGCTACTGGTAAAGTGTTATCCACTGGCGGTTCAAATGCGGACGTGTACAAAATCGCGATCTTTGGTCAAGAAGCCTATGCAGTTTGCCCATTGAAAGGCAAAGATGCCGCACAAATTTTGGTACGCAATCCTGGTAAAGCTGAAAAAGGCGATGAACTTGGCCAAACTGGTTCCGTTGGTTGGAAAACTTGGTGGGCTGGTAAAATCTTAAATGATGCGTGGTTAGTTCGTTTAGAAGTTGCCGCAACCGCACTTTAATTTGAAACTCAAGCCCTCCTTGTGAGGGCTTTCTTTTTTATGAGGAAATCTATGTCATATCCATTTATTGATCTGAAAAAAGCCACAAAAGAAGAATTGGTTGTGCATTTACGCGAACAATGTGGCGTGGAAAAAGATGGCAAGAAAGAAGAGCTTGTTCAGGCTATTCTTGATTTTGAAAGCTCCAGTGGTTTGGTGCGACCCGATATGCCAACAGATAACAAGTCGAAAGAAACGCCTCTAGCTGATTTGCCTTTACCTGCAAACAAACGTGTGCGCATTATCATTGCACCAAGTGAAACTGACAACAGTGATGTGTATGTCGGTCTTAATGATTTGGATATATTAATTAAACGCGGAGAAGAAGTTGCCGTCCCCGAATCTGTTTATATTTTACTTTCTAAAGCTGGCGAACATCGTTTTGAACAAAACAAAGACGGTACTTATAGCGAATACTTTGCTCCTCGCTATTCCATTACTGTATTAGGTGATGCTTAATGAATTACTTGCAGCTTACTCAACGGTTACGCCGTGAAATGAACGATACAGGCGAAGGCCCGCATAATGTTACCAATCAAACTGGTCGTAACCTTGAGTATGTTGATGCAATTCGTGAAGCGTGGCTGGATATTCAATCCTTACGCCCGTGGAACGGGCGATTTTGGGGGAATGGTTTTGATGGTGATAATCTTCAAGAATTAGAAGCGTCCTCTGATACACCATTTATTCCTAAGCAATTCCACGTGGCGATTGTGTACTACGCTATGCAAAGTAAAGCCCTGTCACAAAATGCGCAAGAGCTAGTTATGCGCGGGCAAAATGAATGGGATAAATATCTTCATTTGCTTTGTGAACTATTCTTACCCACTCCATCATTAGGCAAATAATGTCACAACTTCCACGAATTCAATCACAATTTATCGCCATCAGCGGTGGCATGGATTTAACTACGCCGCCGATTGCAAAGGCGAATAGTGAAGCGATTATCGCGTTAAATGTGCAACCTAATTATGGTGGGGGTTTTTCTCGTATTGAAGGTTATGAATGCATTGACGGCGAAATGATCCCTTCTGAGATGGATTATGCAGTATTAGTGGTTGATGAAATTCCTCAAGATAAATCCTTTCTTAATAAAACCTTCAACCATCAAGGAAAACGCTATCAAATTATTGATGTGTTAGCGCAAGAGCTTGTTGTTGCAGCATTACGCCCATTAAATTTAGCCAATGGCAATGTTTTTAGCGTAGAGGGAACATCTTTCACTGCTCACTACGTGCATAGCTCTACAGAAGGAGAGTTAGAAGATGATTTACGTTACCGTGCGACCGCTTTTCAATTGGGCGTAGAGCATGTGCTTACCGTACCAGGAGAAAACCCAATTCGTGGCGTACTAGAGCTCAATAACGAAGTAATCGCCTTTCGAGATAACGGAGAAAAGTGCGGTGGGTTTATCAGCTCAAGTCAAGGATGGTCAGCCATACCGAATACCTATCTAGTTAAACTAAAAAACGTGGTAAAACATGAGAATTTACTGAATGGTGCTGAGTTTATATCCGCTGGCAGTCGTGGGATTATCCATTCAGTCATGCTTGCTCCAGATAATTTATCTGGTTACGTGGTTCTCTCTCAATCGGTTATTGAAAATCAACCTTTACAAATAAAAGGGGAGACTGTTGCAACCATTGAGTACTGCGAGTTAGTCAAATTATCAAAAGGATTGTCTTGGCACTTTATTTATCACAATTTTTATGGCGGCGCAGATACGTTTTATGCTTACGGCTGTAATGGAGAACAAATTATTGAAGTGCGGCCAAATGGGGTAATTGTTCCAATTTTGGTGAATAGTAATAATCCGCAATATATCTGCGCACACCGCAATCACTTATTTGCCTCTTTCCCAGGTGGGCAATTAGGACATTCTTTAGTGGGGCGTCCTAACCAATGGTCAGTTTTACTCGGTTCTGAACAATTGGGGTTAGGTGATGAAATCACTGCACTTTCTTCCACTGTTGGTGGGGTATTAATTATTGGTTGCCGCAATAAAATAGCGGGGCTTTATGGTTCAGGGCGTGATGATTGGGTTTTAAAAGAAGTTTCTTCTATCGGCATTGTACCTGAAACATTACAAACAACATTCGTTCCCTTAGCTATTAGTAAAAATGGTATTACACGCATCGATCAAACCGAGCAATTTGGCGATTTTCGATTAAGTGAAGTAGATGCCAATCGTAAACTAGGTTTCGACAAGCAACATTACAACATTGCTTATACTTCCACAAAACCAAAATCAAATCAGATTAGGTTCTATTCTAGAGAAGGTCGTCATATTTGTATGATGTTACAAGCTGATGGCTCAACACGGAGTACATTTTTTACTTATCCTGAGATTTTATGTGGGGTATGGCAATCACCTGAACAAGTTTACTTGGCTTTTGATGATGGTAAGGTATATCGCCAATCTGATAAATGTTATTCCTTTTCTGGAAAGCCAATTGATTGGATTATTAAAATGGCATTTAACCATTGTGGGTCGCCAACATTGATTAAAAGTTGGCATAGCGCAGAATTACAAGCAACCACAGAGGGAAAATCTAAATTAAGTTATCGTTTCGATCTTGATTACAATTCTAACTACCACGCATCAACATTGAGCAAGGATTTGCAAATCACTGGTGGTGGCGGGCGTTGGAATGATTCCTTTTGGAATGATTTCCTGTGGTCAGCGGAAGATTATTCTACACCAACATTCTATTTATCTGGCTATAGTCGCAATATTGCACTGTCATTTTCTGGTTCATCTATTTACTCCCCACAATTTGAAATCAGTGGGCTTATTCTCAACTACATAACTCGGAGAAATTATCGTGTCTGATGAAAAAATAACGTGGTATCAACGCACCCATCAATTTACCCCTTACACCAAGGCAGATGGCACGGCAGTTTCTGATGAATTTGATGCCATCCAAGCGAGCTTTGAGCGTATCCCAGCAATGCGTGATGATGGAAAAGGCTTTGCAACCAGTCCATTAATTCCCGAACCTAGCGACCCAAATCATCCTGTTCCATTCAAAATGCTAACGGAAACAGAAGCAAGTGTGAATAATGCACGTGATGATGTCATCAAAACAGCACAACAAGTTGCAGCAAACACACAAGCGGTTGTACAAAATACCCAAATTACCGCGACTAACACACAAACTGCACAACAAGCCGCGACTTCTGCATTATCAAGCAGGCAATCTGCGGATGAATCAGAAAATATGGCACGTAAATGGGCGTCCAATCCTGAAAATGAAGTTGTTTTAGATGAAAAATATTCTGCTTACCATTATGCGCAAAAAGCAGCACAATTAGCCGCAAATTTAGCAAGTGCGGAATCATCTGCAACACAAAGTGCGACTATTGCTACACAAAAAGCAGAGGAAGCAACGCAAGCAGCCAAAAAAGCGGAAAGCCTTGCCGTTGGAGAGGTTGATTATGCCAAGGTACTTAATGTACCACGATCAAACATTAATACCGAAGGGATCGTGCAACTAAGCTCAGCTACTAACAGCGACAGCGAAACCGAAGCTGCAACATCAAAAGCCGTGAAAACCGCCTATGACAAAGCAGTAGAAGCCAAAACTACGGCGGACGGTAAAGTGGGGTTAAGTGGCAATGAAGAAATAGCGGGGGATAAATTATTCCGTAGCCAGACTAAATTCCAAAATGGCGTGTTGATTTCTGCAAATAAAGGACACTGGGATAATGGGTATAAAGTCTATATTGGTGCAGATTCTGATAATGCACATCTGGTATTTGGCGATGATACATTGAGATTACACGGCTCAAATCATCGTATTTCGTATAATAATTATCATCTTTTCCATGAGGGCTACAAACCTCGTTTTAACGAACATATTATAAACAAACCTAATACACTTGCAGGCTATGGTATTGGGAATTTTAAAGTAGAACAAGGGCAGGGCGATGCCAATGGCTATAAAACCGATGGCAATTATTACTTAGCAAGCGGTCAAAATCTACCCGAAAATGGGGCATGGCATATTGAAGTAGTGAGCGGTGGGGCAACAAATGCGGTGCGTCAAATTGCACGTAAAGCAAATGATAACAAAATCAAAACACGCTTTTTTAATGGCTCAAATTGGTCAGAATGGAAAGAGACAGGCGGCGACGGCGTGCCACTTGGTGCTATTGTGTCATTTCCACGCGCAGTAACTAATCCAGTTGGTTTTTTACGTGCTGATGGTTCGACGTTCAGCCAACAAACCTTCCCCGATTTATACCGCACTTTGGGCGACAGCAACAAACTCCCTGATTTAACCCGTAGCGATGTGGGGATGACGGCTTATTTTGCCGTGGATAATATCCCTTCTGGGTGGATTGCCTTTGATAGCATTCGCTCAACAGTCACACAGCAAAATTACCCAGAGTTATATCAATATCTTGTTGATAAATATAGCTCTATTTCAAATGTACCACTTGCGGAAGACCGATTTATTAGAAATACAGGGAATGGATTAAATATCGGTCAGACACAAAGTGACGAAATTAAAAAGCACGTACATAAAGTTAGAACACACTGGGCTGATTCATCTGATAGTAGTATTTTTTATGACAAAACGAAAACAGTTATAGATTCACGATTACGCACTGCAACTACAACTGATGATAATCTCAGTGATAATGGATTTATGCATCCGCTATTAGATAGCCCAATGGCAACAGGTGGAAATGAAACTCGCCCTAAATCATTAATCCTCAAATTATGCATCAAAGCAAAAAACACATTTGATGACGTGCAATTCTGGGTGAAGGCATTCGGTGTTGTTGAAAATGCTGGGGCTTTAGATGCGGGTACACTTGCGCAAAATATGCAAGCGTTATCTGCGAGGGTTGACCAAGAAATAGAAGAAAATAAACAATATACTTTACGAGAAATAAACAATGCAAAATCTGATATAAATGAGCAATTTTTGCAGGCGAAAGAGAGTTTATCTCAAATTAGTACATTAAAAACAGTGTGGCAAGGTAATGTAAGTTCTGGGAGTATTAATATTTCAGAAAAGTGTTTTGGTAAAACACTTATTTTGTATCTTCAGTCATCATCAGGCCACAGGCTTGATGATAATAACAATATTGAAATTGTCAGTTTTGAAGTAGGGGCAGAGATTGAAGGTAAAAGAGGAGGCGGAGTTCATTGGCTTGATGTTCGTCAAGTACGAGGATTTTCCCGTAATGGTTCATTTTTGAATTATGTAGAAGTCAATACATTCGCTGTGACTGTTGATAGAAACGGTACAGCAATACAAATTCAAGATCTTGCTGGTCGTTTTGTAAAACGTATTGATATTCGATGAAGGAGTGATTAATGAAAGTCTATTTTTTAAAAGAAAATTTGAATAGTTATCAAATTTTCCCTATTCCGCAAAACTTAAATCATTTTATTGAAATAGATGTAGAAAACGAATCAGAGCTTCAGAATAAACAAGTTATTGATTTTAAAGGCAAATATATTCTAGTTGGTAGACAACCAACAAAACTCCACAAATGGAGTGGAAAGAGTTGGATTGTCGATGAAAAAAAGAAAACTGAAATTAAGCGTAAACTCATTAAAAATCTAGTTGATAGCATTGATGATACAGCAGCTAGTATTAGTGCGAAGTGGGCTCGATTTGCCGAGGAATACAAAGAACGTGAATCTGCAGCTCTGGCATTTAAAGAAGCGAATTTTACTGGCGAAGTAAGCATCTATATATCAAGTTTTGCAACTGTCGCAGGACTTGATAATAAATCAGCAACATTGCTAATTTTAAAACAGGCTGAAGGATTACGAACACTGCAAGAACAACTCGCGGTGCAGCGTATGCGTAAGTATGAGCTCAAGCACGAAGAATTGAGTGAAGAAGAATTACAGCAAATTCATAATGACATTATCAGAAAAATGAAAGCATTAGCGGAGGCGCAACAATGATAGGCACTAAAATCTATCTCGCATTATATAAAGGTAAAAAAACGGGTAAAAACCCGAACGCACTTTTGGCACGTTTGAGTGACTGGCTCACTCGTAAATTGACAAAAGGCGTGTATTCGCATTGTGAAATTGCAGTAATGAAAGAAGTATTTGTCAGTGGGCATCACTATGAAACAGAAGTGATGTACGAGTGTTATTCGTCTTCAATTCGAGACGGCGGTGTACGTTGCAAGCAAATTGATGTTTATGATAGAGAAAAATGGGATTTAATTCCGCTCGACGGTGTAACCGAAGCACAAATCAAAGCCTATTTTGACCGCACTTTGGGCTGTAAATATGACTGGTGGGGTGCGTTAGGGATTGTGCTTGGCATCAAACAAAAACGTTCAAAATATTTTTGCAGTGAATGGTGTTTTAATGCGATTCTCGGTGGCGAGAGCGGTTGGCGGTTTAGTCCGAATCAGCTTGCAGTTGTTTTTACCACCGTAAGTAATAATTAAATAAATTTTCAACAAGAGGCCGCGAAATAAGCGGTCTTTTTTTTTTAGGAGAATATATGTCAATTCTAGGTTCTATGACGGATGCGGTGAATAAAACTAAAACACCGCAAGCCCCAACTATTTCCACTCAACCTCCGACAAAAGATACATCACAGACAATGGCAGGCAATGTCTCTAATTTATTAAATAGCAATTCACTTTTAATGAATAGCGCGGCTGCTAAAGGAGAACGTATGGCTGCTAATCGCGGCTTGCAAAATTCAACCATTGGTGTGGAATCTGCTCAACGTGCAATGCTTGATGCAGCAATGCCAATTGCAAGCCAAGATACGCAAAATGCGTTTGCGGAAAAACAAACTCGCTTACAAGCTGATTTAAATTTCCAAAATCAAAGTAAGCTCAATCAGCAACAAAATCAATTCACCGCATCGCAGGTAGAATTAGAACGCGGTCATCAGCGTGGAATGGCACAATTACAATCTGACCTAGCTTATAACAATCAAAGCAGATTGAATCAGGCTCAGAATCAGTTTACCGCATCTCAAACCGCACTTGAACGGCAACAACAAAAAGATATGGCGAATTTGAATCATCAAAATGAGATGAAGAACTTAAATGCGCAAGTTGCGGCGAACACTATTGGTAAATCCATTGATTTCACCATGCAAATCACCAGTAACTTTGATGCGCAAATAGCCACGATCTTGAATAACTCGAATATGAAAGCTGAGGATAAAACAAAGGCTATTGAGCAGCTAAAAGCAAGTCGAGATTCAGAGATTCAATTTATGAGTAAGTTTATGCAGGGAATTCCGACCACTAGACAAAACTGGTCGTCATTTCCTAGCTTAGGTGTTCCGTCAATTCAAATTAGTTAAGAGGATAAAGGTTATGGCGTTTTGGGATGGTGCATGGGATGCAATTAGTGGTGCTGGTAAATGGCTGGGGGAAACAGCAGGAAGTGCAATGGATTGGATGGACAACCATAAAGCAGCAAGTAATATTATCGGTAATGTTATTGCTGGTGCTGGTGGTTACTTTGCACAAAAACAAGCTGGTAAAGATTTGATCAATCAGCAACGTGAGTTATTAAATCTGCAAGATCAGATGAAATCAAAATATTCAGCCGTACCAGATGCGGATTGGTCGTATAAAAGTTTGACCGTGGATGATTCTCCTGGATTGGCAAATGGCGGTATTTTGACTGAAATGAAGAAACGTTCTGAAACTAAAGGGGCTAACAATGGCAGAGTTGCATGATAGTTTTGGTGAGTCAATGGAAAAAGCTGGCTATGAGCGAGCTAGTCGCACCACATTTTCTTTTCAATCCATCTCAATCCATATCAAGTAAAATTAAATTTCCTGGTAAATCAAGGTATTATCTGCCTTTATAAAGTCAATCTATATCAATCTATATCAATCCAACTCACTTTTTTGGTATTATATTTGGTAATATGATTTTGGATTTTTAGGTGTCGTAATACCAAAATTCATAAAAATACTAAAAAATCACGCTTACCAAAATTATTTTCGTAATACCAAATGGGGAGGGAGGATGGCTGTATTAGTGAAACCATTAAGCATTACAGAAATCAATAATGCTAAACCTAAAGAGAAAGACTACTCACTGTCTGATGGTCAAGGTCTTTTCTTGCTCGTAAAAATGAATGGTTCGAAAATTTGGCGATTTCAATATTATAAACCAATTTCTAAAAAAAGAACTTTAATTAGTCTTGGTGTTTATCCTGAGATTTCATTGAAAGACGCTCGAGATATTAGGGATTTATATCGTTCTTTGTTGGCGAAAAATATCGATCCGCAAGATTATCGTTTACAGCAAGAACAAAAAGCCATCCAAGAACGTCAATTTACCTTGAGCGAAATGGGGAAGGAATGGCTATACCTAAAGAAAAATGAAGTTGATACTGGTCGATTAAAAGAAGTCTCTCCAACAACAGTTTTGCGTGAACGTAGTTCGCTTTCTGCTCTAATGGTCAAAACGATTGAATGGGATTTTATAACAGAAAACTCCTAAAATATCTTGAGAAACCAAAAGCGCCAGCACCAAGAACTCGTCGATATAATGAACATGAAATTGAGCGTCTGATTTTTGTGTCAGGTTATGATGTCGAACATATTGAACCGCCAAAAACCTTACAAAATTGCACGGGGGCGGCATTTCTTTTTGCTATAGAGACAGCAATGAGAGCAGGGGAAATAGCAAGTTTAACTTGGAATAATATTAATTTTGAAAAGCACACCGCCTTTTTGCCAATTACTAAAAATGGACATTCACGCACGGTGCCTCTTTCGGTAAAAGCAATAGCGATTTTACAACATCTTACTTCGGTAAAAACAGAAAGTGATCTGCGAGTATTCCAATGGAAGCACGCCAACTGGATCACAACTTCCGCAAGCTCAAAAAGATGGAAGGGCTTGAAAATGCCAATTTACATTTTCACGACACCCGCCGTGAACGATTGGCAGAAAAAGTGGATGTAATGGTATTAGCCAAAATATCGGGCCATAGAGATCTCAGTATTCTGCAAAATACTTATTACGCACCTGATATGGCAGAAATTGCTCAACGGCTATAAAACAAAGGCGGGTTATGATCTGACCCCAACCAAAGGCTTGAGCCAACGGAATTTTTTCTTCTTTAATGAAAACTTCATCGTTTTCACAACAAATCCACCGATAGTCATTAAGCCGTAACCGTCCATGGCACATTAAAAGGTCAATTTGTGACGGTTTTAATGGCGAACCAATAGGCAACATCAATAAATTAGCCTGCTGTTCAATTTTTGAACGATTACAGTTGTTGACACAAGTCCAAGCGGCGCGATGCGCCTTGTTTGTTTCGGTGGACTCCGAATTAAGTGCGGTGGAACCCAACGCACTTTTCGCTGATTTAATCACCCAGTTTTTTAATTTGGTGATGATTTTCTTTTCTGTGAATCTGTTTTTTACCCCCACAATTTTCTTACGAATCTCACCGTATTTATTCGGTTTGCATTCTTCATACTCAATACAAATCGGCTGATAACAACGTTTTGTCATTGCGCCACATCGTATCCCTTATTTTGAGTTTGACACAAAAGAATATGAAGACTTATCGGTATTTGCAGATGCTATCCCTAAACTTACGGGCATTGGCGTGCAGATTTCGGAAAGTTGGGTGCGGGATAAATTAGCGATTCCTGAACCGCAGGAAGGTTAGGCGAAAGAGATTTGAAACGCCGTGGGATTGATAAGCCTGACGATAGTTCTGAATTTTTGGTGGAAGTAGAACGCCCTGCGGATAAGCAAGGTAATCGTGAAAAGACGCTAGGGTTTAAATTGCCTGATGGCACGATACGTGTGACGGATAAAGGCTTTGATTACAATGTAGGGCGATTAAACTACAAGCCTAATTTGGATCTTTATCCTGAAAAACTGGCGCATGCGTTTGCGAAGGTTGAGATGAAAGGTGGGGAGTTTAAGCACGATTTTGAATTGTTGGCAAAGCATATGGCGGAGATGAAACAAACGCTCAGCCCAGATGGAAAAAAACTCACTGCTGAACAGATGTTACAGGTGCGAGATAGTCTTACCAAAAATTTTAAATTTGCGGCAGGTGTCTTGAGTGCGGAAAGTAAGGATTTATTGAAAAGCAAAATTGGTACAGTGTGGCTTTCTGATGATACTTTAATTAAGCAATTTAATAGTCGTGATGGGCAAGATTTTGGGATTGATGAGTATGAGGCGTTGCCAGATATCATCAATTCTCCCGAGCATTTACTACAAGTGAAAGATTTTGCAGATCGTTACACCTTTATTCGACAAGGGAAAATGCTTGTAGTGAAAATATTACCAAAAGAAATCTTTGTGCTGTCGTTTAGACGAATAAAAGACAAGGAGCTTAAAAAGCTATTAGAAAAGGATTACGCACCTAGGTAGGGCTCCCCACACCTACACACAGTCCCGAGTCTATTTCACCTCTTCGCTTGCGATCTGGGAGATTCATCGCTTTTCTAAGTGCGTACTAAAATATACCCCCTTAAATTTTAAAAATCAACGATTATGATAGACATTGAAATCAATAACGCACAAGAAATTGCATCGGCACTAGAACGCCTTGCACAAGCCACCGCTCATCGAGCTCCGTTAATGCGAAGTATTGCTGGTACAATGGAATCAGCTGTGCTGCAAAATTTTGATGTTGGGGGGCGTCCTAAATGGCTGGGGCTGAAATATCGTCAAGGTACACCGTTGGTCGATACCGAAAACCTGATGGCGAGCATTACTTCTGAATATAATAACAATGAAGCCATTGTGGGGACGAATGAGCCTTACGCGGCTATTCATCAATTCGGCGGGAAAGCTGGACGAAATAAAAGGGCAGAAATTCCTAAACGTCCTTTTCTAACACTTACAGAAGAAGATAAGGAAGATTTATTAGATGATATACAAGACTACTTCCAACGCTTAATTAATTGACATCCTACCCGTCCTTTAGGGCACGGAGGATGTCAACTTGCTTTTTTAGGGACAGTTATGTTGTGCGGTTTTATCTAAAGTGTAAAATTTAAACACCCTTTAATGATGATTTAAAGGGCGTTTTTATTTCTCAAATTTAGCGATTTTTAACCGCTTAAAATGGGAAACAGCCAAGATTTCAGATTTCTCACTTTTAACGGTTATGTTTCTCAAAATTTGCGGACGGCTACATCTGCTCCAATTCAAAAATTACAAAAAGAATTGAATGTATTAACTAAATTTAATGATCCTAAAGGTCAATATTTGTATTGTTTGAATTGTGGGAAAGTTAAGTAATAATTGAAAAAGGGCAGAATTAAATCTGCCCTTTCGCTTACAAAATATACGCTTCTTGAATATGATGTGGCTTTTGGTCTTCTTCTAGTGGAAGCTTCATATAATCTCCATAATATTGTGTTAAGTGTTCGTGATATCCATTCATTACTTGAAATTGTCGTCCTTCAAATTCTTTATAAATAACATGGTTAAAATATTCCTTCGGCATATAAGATTTTTGCCATCCTCCGCAATCGTCATAATCAGATAATACAAGACCAATATAATCGCATTGTTTTATCGGATATGTTATTTGAAATTGCTCTAGATTTTTTTGCATTTTGGAAAATATTAAATGGCTCAATTTATTAAGTATTGCTTTCCATAAGGTATTTTCTTTTTCTCTTAACCATCTTTTCTTGCAAGAATAGAAACGACGATGAGTTCTTCTATGTTTTTTCATAAAAGAGCAGATGATCTTTGGATCATTTGGCACCCCATCATAGATGAATATATCTATAAACATTGCACTTTTTTTTCCAGCAATTTCGGTTATTTGAGTACGACAATCAAAGATTTTTGCCATTTCTCCAGTCTTTTGAGCAAGTATATCTTCTGCCGTTTCCATATTGTAGTATTCGTGAGTTTCTTGAAACCAAACATCAACGAACCTTTGATATTCATCACGGTGCATATAAACATCAATATCATCATCCCAAGGGATAAAGCCTTTGTGGCGTATTGCACCGATTAATGTTCCAC
>ERZ1023307.31-NODE-31-length-58633-cov-113.909232_pt1 | contig 58633 bp, 69 predicted proteins | sample MGYA00380475_ERZ1023307 | MGnify/ENA primary metagenome ERZ1023307 (study PRJEB33173, sample SAMEA4830378) | metagenome | study: EMG produced TPA metagenomics assembly of the PRJEB25223 data set... | reverse complement strand
GTCAGGGGTTTTGTAAGTTACATCTAGTTGAGAGAGGTATGAATGATTTGGGTTATACTATTCGAGAATCTCTTCAAACCACGTCAGCTCTATCTGCAACCTCAAAGCTGTGCTTTGAGCAACCTGCGACTAGCTTCCTAGTTTGCTCTTTGATTTTCATTGAGTATTAATTCTCCTTTTCCAACTCATACAAATCTGCGATAATAGCTGCGACATGTTTGATATCTTCCAGCATGCCTCGCATTTCAAAGTCAGCCAATACAGGGAAGCCAAAGCGTTGACTGTATTGCTTGGCTGTTAGGCAGTATTGGTTATTAAAGTTACGATTTCCTGACCCAACCACACCAAAACACTTACTAGCATTGTTACCATAGGCAATAAAATCTCCCACCGGTGTCGTCAAAATCTCAACATCTCCGTTATCCACGCCATTCCCACCTTCGAGATAGGTCGGCAAAAAAGCGACATAGGGATGGTCCATTTCATAGAAATTTTTGCCTTCCTTGACCAAATCCTTGATATGAATCTTTTGAACCTCAATCCCTTTGTACTGGGACAAGAGATAGTCTTTCAAGCGCGTCACAAAACTTTCAGTGTTGCCACTCAAACTAATATAAACTAAAGAAATTGTCTTCATATGTACCTCCATGATTTTATCTATAATCAAAAAACAACTACCAAGATTGTATCTTGATAGTTCTTTTTTGTCAATACTTAGGCAAGCTCTTCTGTTTCCTCTTCTTCTGCCAAGGCTTTCTGTTGTCGCCACATCTTATAGAAGACAAGGGCTAGGAAGAGAACATTGATGACGATATAGAAAATGCTAACAGCTTTTGAACCAATACTCACTGTCAAACGCATGCTCTCATCTTGAACCAACTGCACAGCGTCTTGTAAACCAACATAGCCATAAATCGAACCAATAATAGCTAACAAAACATAGCCAACGTAAGTATAGTTTGCATATTGCAAATTTTTACGAACAAGGAAGACAATCGCTACGACCACTAAAATAGTAGATAGCACAATCAAAGCAACATTAAAAATAGAATGAGATGCTTCTGCTACTCTATAGGTATAATTAAGCTGGTCTTCTAATTGCTGAGCATTGACCCCTGCAACTTGTTTCTGAGCAGCACGAAGGGCTTCTTTACTAGGCAAGGGACTCACAATTCCAAACAGAGACGGAACTGAAATAAGGGCAGACAAGATTAGCAAGACCCATAGATAAATTGGTTTCTTTTTCATGATAGGACCTCCTGATAATATTATAGCACCTTTTGTAAAGGAATACAAATCTTATAGTATAGTTTCTACCTGTTTTCGGTAGGCTTTTGGCGATTTTCCGCACAATTTTCGGAAAACTTTATAGAAATATCCAAGGTTACTGTAACCAACAGCATAACAAATATCTTCGATACTGTCACTGGTTGAAAGCAAGAGCTGCTGGGCAGCCTTATTACGTTGTTTGTTTAGTAACTCTGCAAAGGTCGAATCGGTTTCACGCTTAATCAACTGCCCTAGATAGACAGGATTGATAAAGAGGGCCTTACTGATATCCTTGAGGGAAAGCTCTTTTTGGTAATCACGACCAATGACTTCCAGCACACTGACCACATTTTCATTCATACGGTATTGACCGAAAAAGCTGATCAGAGTTTCCTTGATATAAGAAACCAATTCATCGAAGGATTGAATAGCATGAATGGTTTTGACAATGTCCGTCATATCATCAGCTTTGAGATGTTCAAATAAATGGAAGACATCCATGACAAACTGGATAAAAAGCTGTTTAGTAATCGGAATTCGCGGCGTATTTTCAAGAACTACCTTCTCCAAGAGATTTAACTCTTCTACGATTTGATTGAGATTTCCCTGAATGATAACCCTATAAATCGGTTCGTAATAGGCAAAGAGACTCTCAGACTGCTGCAGATTTACAGAACCGTAAAAGAGGGTTTTCTCAGCATTCAGCTTCCAGCGTTCAAAATGTTCTTGATAAGGAGCTTCAAAAGGTGTAACGACTAAACCATCTAGGGGTTGGTCAGAAATGAAAATCTGCCAGGCTTGACCCAAGACATAGTAGGGAATGGTGAAGGAACCTTGTTTTTCCTTGGATAGACCTATCCACCAATTCTCCTTATCCCCTAAATAACTAACAAATTCAGCCTCGTCTAATTCTTGACTAAGAGTCTGACTTTTCTTCCCTCTCTCGCCGAGCTGACCTGCAATCTTCTCCAGCAGATTTCCCAGCTCTACCTTATCAACAGGTTTGACCAAATAGTCCACCACACTAAGGTTCATTGCTCTTTTTACATAATCAAACTCCTGATAACCTGAGAGCAGGATATAGGCAGCATCTGGTAAGATCTCTTTCATCTCCCGAATCATATCAAGCCCTGTTTTGTCTGGCATATTGACATCGGAAATGATGACATCGACAGGATTTTCCTGAACATATTCTAGAGCTTCATCGGCATGACTGACTGTTGCGACGACCTCCATATCCCACTTATCAAAGGGAATCAAACGCTTCAGACCTTCTGTCACCATGTACTCATCATCTACTAATAATACTTTATACATTTTCTCCCTTTCTACTCATCTTGAATTGTAATACGATACTGAACACCGGCTTGCTCTGCAGACTCTATAGTAATGGCATAGCGGTCTCCAAAATAGAGCACAAAACGCTCGTGTACATTGATAATTCCGATAGACTGCCTTTGATCACTGTAGCTGGCTTGGTGTTCAAAGTTTCTCTGACTTAATTTTTCTCGGATATTTGCCAGCTTTTCAGCCGACATTCCTCTACCATTATCGACCACCAAAATTTCCACAAAACCATCCTGTTTAAGAGCCTTGATGCTAATCACATTATCTGTCCGCCTGTGGTCAACACCATGCGCGAAATAGTTTTCTACCAGCGGTTGCAAGGTAAACTTGGGAATCTTCATATTCTCTAACTCTGGATCTATCTTGAAACCATAGGCAATGGACTTGGGATAGCGAACCATGCAGAGATAGCTGTATTTACGGCAAAATTCTAATTCCTGTTTGAGGAGGGTCTCTCTTTCGTCGGAAATATTGTTACGCAAGAGACTACTGAATTCATAAATGATATCTGCCAACTCATCTTGACTCTGCATAACTGCATACATGCGCAAGAACTCCAGCGTATTATACATAAAATGAGGATTGATTTGCGCCTGCAAGGCTCGCATATTGGCATCTTTTTGACTAAGCTCTAACTGGTAAATATCATGGATATTCTTTTCCAATCGATCCAACATATCATTGGTCGTCTCCGCGATTAGGAGTAATTCCTGATCTTTTTCGGAAATGTCAATCCGACGCCCCTCTTCGCCTTGAGCAATGACTTGAATGGATTCCACTAAATCCACTACCTGCTTTTGGTAATTAGCAAAAGTCTGCCTCAAAGTCAGATAAAGAATGACAATAAAGAGAAGGCTCAAACCCACAATCAAAGCAGAGCTAGTCACTGTTCCTTGTAAAACAAAGTTTTTAGGAACTGCCACCTGAACCTGATATCCATGAGAAGTTAAGCCAACTAGCCAATTTTCACTCTCCCTATCAACTGTCTCACCAATATGAAAAATCTCCGTATCAAAAGGTGAGGTCACTGTTACTGCCATCGGAGTATGACCTCTAGTATTATCAATGGCATGGTATAAAACAGCAGGATTCAAGGAGATGTAAATCACTCCTAAATCTTGATCTGACACTGGATCTGACACCGGAATGGCAAAACTATTTCCTGCTGGTTTGAAATCCTCAGCCCTGATTTTTTCTCCACTACGTTTGTCTTTAGTAGAAACATAGACTTCCTTGTAATCTTGAAAAGCAATGGCCACTCCAGTTACAAAATCATTTCGAACATAGAGGTCATCAACATTTTCATACAGAGAGACTGATATATAAGGCGAAGCTTTCCGCTCTAATTGCCAGTAAAAATAGTCTGGCATGCTAAGGCTAAAGTATTTATAGATTCCCTCAATACGAGCTTGATTTTCAACTAAAGCCTGAGCTATCTGGGTTGACTCTCTATGGTAATATTCAATTTCACTCACTGTTCTAGCAGTTACACGCTGGGCTACTCTCTGGGCTTCCTTTTCACGTGAATCCCAGTCAGCGTAAGAGAGTAAGATTGCAAAACTCGCAATGATAATGATCATCACTGAACTATAGGTTCTTAGAAGCGTATGTAGCCAAAACTGCTTCATTCTATTTTGTCGCCAATTTTTCATGGATGATTTCATAGACAGGTTCCAACATATCACTGATAAAGAAATGCCACATCCCAATTCCTACAAAAAATAGCAGGGCAGGCATATAATAACCAATTGCTACAAGTAGCACAGTCCCAAGGAGAACCTTAGCCACAGCTGCTAGACTCATAAAGATGCCAATCAAGGATAATTTGAGACTATTTCGATAGGACAAGGCAAAATAAACTTGTAATTTTAAAGATACTGTATAAGCCAAAAAGATCAGGGCAACTACTAGGACATTCAAAAGGGTCGCAATCAAATGAACAATGGTCTGATGAGGCAATTGCACCAAGAGATACAAACCATAGGTCAAAACTAGACCCACACCTAAAAAGCTATAGAAAATCAGGTTGCTTGAGACAAAATTTTGCTTGTAAAGAGACCAAGCCTCCTTCAAACTGTATTCCCGAAAGCTATAACCATGTTCTGCATATAAGCTCATCAAGGTGGCACTAGCCGGCGCTAGACCAAGGATAATCCCTCCTGCTAAAGTTAATAGCCAAAAGAAGGCTGTCGCAATCATCCCTAAAAAGAAACGATTAAAGACAAAGTCTAAAAATCTACCCATGATATTCCCCTAAAAATAACTATGAAACCATTATATCATATTTCAAGCGTTTTCAAAAACTTCTAGTATCCATTTACAATCCCACCAAACCGTGGTACAATGAGAATTGTGAAAAAATTATCAGGAGACAATTCATGAAAAAATCTATCTTAACTACACTGCTTTTTGCAGTTCTTTACTTCCTCTGCATGGGGATTGGTGTCCTTTTGGGCAATCTCTTTGACCAAACTGGAAACATGTTTTATGCGCCTGCCTTTACTGCCCTTGTCGGCGGTAGCGTCTATATGATCCTAGTCGCAAAAGTTCCGCGCTTTGGAGCCATTACCACTATCGGCCTTGTCATTGCCTTCTTTTTCTTGGGAACTAAACACGGTGCTGGTTCCTTCCTTCCTGGAATTATCTGTGGCCTCCTAGCAGATGAAGTAGCTCATTTAGGAAAATACAAGGACAAAACAAAGAACTTCCTTTCTTTCATTATTTTCGCCTTTAGTACAACAGGACCAATCTTGCTTATGTGGATTGCGCCCAAAGCCTATATGGCTACTCTTCTGGCAAGAGGAAAATCCCAAGAATATATCGACCGTATCATGGTCGCTCCAACCCCTGGAACTGTCCTTCTATTTATCGCAAGTATTGTCATCGGAGCCCTAGTGGGTGCCTTGATTGGACAAGCCTTGAGTAAAAAATTTGCACAGAAAATCTGATCAGTTAAAAAGAGCCACACGGCTCTTTTTTATTTATGGCTCAATTTCTTAGTCAAGAAATCTCCCAAGAATTGGATTGCAAAGATAATCAAAATGATAATGATGGTTGCCAAGATGGTCACATCGTGATTGTAGCGGTTAAATCCATAAGCGATGGCTACGTTACCGATACCACCAGCTCCAACCGCACCGGCCATAGCTGTTTCCCCAACAAGGGAAATCAAGGTCACAGTCGTCACACGGATCAAATCTGGAAGACCTTCTGATAGGTAAACACCCACGATGTCCCAGAAAGTCGCTCCGCTCGCTTGAGCCGCCTCAATGACACCGCCATCCAATTCAGCCAAGACAACCTGCACCTGACGGGCAAAGAAGGCAAAGACTGCAAAAGAAAGTGGGACAAGGGCTGCATTTGGCCCGATACTTGTTTTAACAATCAAGTGAGAAAGTGGTGACAAGATTGCCAAGAGGATGATAAAGGGAACCGCACGAAAAATTGAGGTAATTTTGTCTAAAATCCAGAATACGACTTTATTCTCCAAGACACCACCTGGCGCTGTCAAGACGAGAAAGAGACCTGCCACTAGCCCCAAGAAGCCTCCGATAATGAAGGAAAGAACTGTCATATAAAGAGTTAAGTAGATAGCCGTTCCCCAGCCTGCCTGACCAGCCCAACCCATTTTATAGACATTTGGTAAATAGGTTTGAATCAATGATTCCATCTTACTGTACTCCCTTCAATACTTTTAGTTGTACACCTGCTTGACGAATGGCTTCTTGGGCACCTGCCAACGCTGCTTTTTCACCTGACAAGACCAACACCAATTCTCCAACAGGAGTACCATCGAGAATTTCGATATTCCCATAGAGAATATTAGCCATTACTTGGTAATGCTTGTACAATTCATTCAAAAGTGGCTCGTCTGTTGAAGCTCCAGCGTACTTGAGTTGCACCAAGAGACTGTTTTCAGACAAGTGTTCCACGATTTCTTGCTTCTCGATTTTGGCCATGGCTTCGTCAATACCTGTGGCTGTTGAGATAAAGTCTTGAGTCAAAGGTTGTTTAGGGTCTGAGAAGATTTCAAGCACACTACCCTCTTCAATCAAATGCCCATCCTGCATAACCGCCACACGGTTGGCAATGTCTTTGACAATCTGCATTTCATGCGTAATCAAGACAACAGTCAAGCCTAATTTTTGGTTCAAATCTTGCAACAAGGCCAAAATCTGCTTGGTTGTCTTCGGATCAAGGGCAGAAGTTGACTCGTCTGAAATCAAGATTTTTGGATCATTGGCCAAGGCACGCGCAATTGCCACACGCTGTTTTTGCCCTCCAGATAGTTGTGAAGGGTAGTTTTCAGCACGATCTGCCAAACCAACCAAGTCCAACAACTTAGCTACTTTAGCCTTCTTTTCTTCCTTGCTGAGTTCAGAGTGTTTAAGGGCAAAGGCTACATTCTCCTCTGCTGTCTTTTGGCTCATCAGGTTAAAATGCTGGAAAATCATTCCGATATCTTGACGTTTACGACGCAACTGCTCTGCCGTCAAGGTCACCTTGCCGTCAAAAATCACATCGTCGTCAATGGTAATTTTCCCTGCAGATGGTTTTTGCAAGAGATTAATCACCCGTACAAGGGTTGATTTTCCTGCTCCAGAATATCCAACGATTCCGTAGATATCCCCTTCTTGGATGTGAATGGTCACATCCTTAACCGCTGTGATGGTTCTCTTCTTTTGGTGAAAAGTCACATCGATCTGATCTAACTTGATAATATCTCTACTCATAGCTTCTAATCAGCTCCTCTACTAATTCGATATGGGTGTAATAATCAGCGATTCGCACATTTTCATCTCCACCGTGGTCTCGGCTATTGGCATTTCCTAGACCGAATGCAACCATTGGTACCTCTAGGGCATCAAAGACCGTATGCATAGGTCCTGTCCCCGCTGTCGTCGGCAAGACTGAAACGCCCTGTGGATAGAATTTCTTGGCCAACTCGATCACATTGAGAATGGCTGGTGCGCTCATATCGCTTCGATAGCTCATCTCTCCCAAGGTATAGTATAATTCTACCTTATCAAAGCCATTTTTGTCTAGCTGTTTCCGAATTTTTTCCAGAACATCATGCGGTTCTAGGCCCGGAACCAGACGAACCTCTAGCTTGGCACTGGCTTCTGCAGGTAAAATAGTCTTAACACCCTGACCTTGATAACCAGACTGGATTCCTTCGATATTAAGCGCTGGATCGAAAAAGAAACGTTTTAGAAAGGCCATCCGCTCCTCCTGTAAGAGAGGCAACTCCAATCCATAAATCCGACTAACTTCCTCTGGGTTTCGTTGACCATAAGTTTCTAGCAAGGCCATTTCTCGTTCATTGGGCTCTTGTACTTCTTCGTACAAGCCTTCAACCAAGATACGGCCATCCGCAGCACGAAGAGACTGTAAGGCTTGGAGGAGATACCAAGGAGCTGATTCCACAACACCACCATAACTCGAGTGGATATCCACATCAGCGCTTTTTACCTTGGCATCAAAGGTCACAATCCCCTTATTGCCACCAGAAATTTCCAGCTGTTCCAAGGCATTTTTGGTCCCTTGTTCCCAGACCAACAAATCCGCCCCACGGAGTTTGTCTGCATGCTTTTCCAAATACTTATCTAGGTCTGTTGAAGCCGATTCCTCCGCTCCCTCCATGATAAAGCTGATATTGACAGGTAAATCATCATGGTGCTGCATATATTTTCTCAAAGCACTCAAGCGAGCTGTGATATGACCCTTGTCGTCATCAACCCCACGCCCATACATGAAGCCATTGCGGACCGAAAGCGTAAAAGGATCCTCTGTCCAGACCTGATCCCCATCCGCTGGCACAGTGTCATAGTGGTTATAGAAAATCAAGGTCTTGGCATCTGGACGCGAACTCTTGAAATGTGCCATGACAAAGGGCGCTGTATAGCTCTCATCAATCTCCACTTCAGCTCCAACACGCTTGAAAATCTCACCCAGATAATTTGCGACTTCCTTGAGTCCAACCTGCTGGGCAAAGACTGATTTCTTAGAAATCAAGGTACGCAAAACCTCAAAATAATGCTGGGCTACATGATCCTTTTCAAATTTTTCAATCTGTTCTTGTTCGCTAGGAAAAACCATATTCTCTCTACCTTTCTATGAACGAATAGTCTTCTTTACAATCTATACTCTATACAAAAGCAAGAGGTGGAATTTTCTCTCCCACCTCCCTGTTTCTTATTACCAAACTGGTTGATCCAAACCATCTGATGATTCTTCGATAACTTTTTTCACGTCATCTGTGTGGTAAGCTGCGATTACTTTCTTGATAGCATCAGCCTTAGGTGATGTTTCCCAATCTTTTTTTGCAACAATGATGTTGTACCATTGTTTTGAGTTTTCATCAGCTTGTTCTTTGAAAAGTGCTTTCTTGTAGTCCAATTTTGCTTCTGTAACGAAGGTATTGTTTACAACGGCAGCGTCAACTGATGACAATGAACGAGCTGTTTGGCTAGCGTCCAATTCAGTGATTTTCAAGTTCTTTGGATTTTCTTTGATGTTGGCAACTGTTGCAAGAGCAGTTCCAGAAACATCCAATTTAATCAAGCCAGCTGATTGAAGCAAATAAAGCGCACGGCTTTCGTTTGTAGCGTCATTCGGTACAGCGATTTCTCCGTTTGCTGGGATGTCTTCTACTTTAGTGTACTTGTTGGCACTTCCATTCAAACCTGAGTAAAGGCGGATTGGAGAGATGTAAGTATCTGCAATCGCTACAAGGTCTTTTCCGTTTTCTTTGTTCCAGTTGTTCAAGAAGTTATAATGTTGGAAAGCGTTCAAATCTACTTCGCCATCAGCAGTTGCTTTGTTTGGTTGTGAGTAGTCTGTGAACTCTGTAAATTCCAAGGTAATTCCGTCTTTTTTAACCAATTCTTGGATTTTGTCCCAACGTTTTTCTTCAGAACCGCTACGGTTAACAGTTGCGATTTTGATAGTTGTTGCATTGTCTGCTTTCTTTTCTGAGTTTCCGCAAGCTGCAAGAGCCAAACCTGCGACTGTAGCAAGGGCTGCTAGGCCAAGCCATTTTTTGATTTTCATGATTCTTTCTCCTTAAAAATAATACCGTACTAGTATCTCACAATTTGTTTGATTTCACAAATTGTTATTAGATAGTCAGATATATAGTTTAAAACTATATCCCTAAAAACTGAGAAACCACCCACCTTACTCAGAATGGATGATTTCAAGAAATTATTTAATATCAGCTTCTGCCGGTAGATAAGTGTCTCCGAAGAATTGTTTAGACAATTTTTCAAGAGTTCCATCTTTATAAAGTTCTTTGATGCGTTTGTCTACAAATGATTTCAACTCATCTTGACCTTGAGCAAGAAGTGGGTAAACGTACGGTTGTTGGTCGCTTGGAAGTTCGATAACTTTCAAGTTGTCCAAACCTTGGTTCTTGATCACTGTTTCAACACCGATTTTATCAAAAATCTTGTAGTCAAATTGTCCATCGCTCAAACGTACCATGATTTGTTGGAAGTCTGCCTTAGTATAGTTAAGGATAGTTGGGTTGTCCGTGTGTTCAGCATTGTATGCTTCTAACTGCTTAGCTGATGTAGTGGCTTGAACGACTTCCGTCGATTTTCCACCGATATCATCGAGAGACTTGATACTAGAGTCATCTTTCTTCACGACAAGGACATTAGGATTTTGGGCAATTGGTGCGGCATAGAGGTATTTCTCCGCACGTTCTTTAGTGTAGCTAAGATTGTTGACAGCCATATTGTAACGGTCAGCGTCAAGACCAGCAAAGACACCTGACCATTCTGTCTTTTCAAACTTGACATCATATTTGTCAGAATCTTTAAAGATAGCGCGAACGACTTCAATCTCGTAACCAGTCAATTCGCCATTTTCTTCATAGATAAATGGCCTTGGTGATCCATTGGTTGCAACGATGATTTCTTTCTTGCTAGCTGCTTCTCCTTCTTTCTTAGCACCCCCTGAGCAAGCCGCAAGCACACCTGCAGCAACAAGTCCTAGGGCAGCAAGAGATGAGTATTTAACGATTTTTTTCATGTCATTTCCTCCAAAATAGAATACCTTATAATCTTAACAGAAAAAGAGCATTTACGCCATTATATGATATCTATCTCTGTGATAAGTTTTTTTTATGGGTAATTTAAAAGACCAAACGCAAGATGGCAATCAAGACCACTCCAAAGAGAACTGTTCCGACTAGATTGCGGTAGCGAAAGGCTACCCAAGCTGTTGGAAAGACGGCTAAGAAGTCTAGCCATTTAATTTGAGGAAGGCTCCCAACCTTACCTGTCACTACGCTTGAAAGAATCAAGGCAAAGATAATGGAAACGGGCAAGAACTTCAAAAAACGCTCAACGATTGCAGGCAAGCCCTTATACTTGACTAAGATGAAGGGAATCATACGGAGAATCCAAGTCACCAAGCCAGAGAAAATAACTGCTAATAAAAGATACTTACTGACCATCTAAAACCACCCCCATGCTACAACCAAGTAGCGTCGCAAACAGAACAGCTAGTGACTGAGACACCACTGTCAAGAGCAAAAAGAAGGACACCGCAACAACTGCTAGGATAATGAGCAGATTGCGGACAGGAATCCGTCTTTGCATAATCTGAAATTGCGAAGCAAAAATACCAATAAACATCCCAACCAGGGCAAAATCCAAGCCAAAGATTTCTGGATTTGGTAGCAGGCCACCCAGAGCCGTTCCGACTACTGTCCCCACAAACCAAGCCACATAGCTGTTAAGATTGTTTCCGTGCATCCACATAGGATTTACCTTGTCTGTATGGGCCAATTCACCCATCAAAACGCCATAGGTCTCATCTGTCAAGATACTAGACATACCGATATTGTACCAAAGACTGGTATGACGGAAATAAGTCGATGCGTGTAAACTCAACAAAAAGAGACGCAAGTTGATTAGAAAAACCGTCATAGCAATAGCTGCCACAGGAGCTTGAACCACAATCAGTGCCAACATGGCAAACTGGGCACTCCCAGCATAAACAAAGAGACTCATCAAGCCCATCTCAACAGGTGTCACATAGGGCGCACCGATAGTCCCACAGGCCAGGCCGATACTGACATAGCCAAGAGCCGTTGGCATGGCTGCCTGCGCCCCCTCCTAAAATCCTTTTTCTTTCATCTTTCTCCTCATATTGTCTTAATAATACTCAATGAAAATCAAAGAGCAAACTAGGAAACTAGCCGCAGGTTGCTCAAAACACTGTTTTGAGGTTGTGGATAGAACTGACGAAGTCAGCTCAAAACACCGTTTTGAGGTTGTGGATAGAACTGACGAAGTCAGCTCAAAACACCGTTTTGAGGTTGTGGATAGAACTGACGAAGTCAGTAACATATATACGGCAAAGTGAAGCTGACGTGGTTTGAAGAGAGTTTCGAAGAGTATAAGTAGGCTGAAAAGAATCCAGCCACAGCATGGACTATTATATAGCAGATTGAAATAAGATGAGAACAAATCGATTGGGAAAGTAAAATTAATTTCTATAAATGTTTTAGCAATTGTTTCGTACTATTTTAGATTCAGTCTATTATAACACATTCAGAAAAGAGAAAAAAGTCTGTTGATTTTGACCATCATAAAAAGACTGGCAATCCAGTCTCAAACATATATTATAGAAATTCTCCACTAAATACTTTCACGAATATTCAGAAGCATAACAAAGGCAACTAGAAGAAATAGCAATAAAACAAAGCTAACTGCCAGAGTTCCAAAGCTAGTAGCAATGGTTACCAAAGCTATTGTAAATAAGCTAGGTAAAACAACCGTAATGGCACCGATAGAGGATTGAACTGCTCCCATTGACTCCTCAGGTATTTGTTTAAAGACGAGTTCTTGCAATCTAGGAGAGAGAACACCTGCGAAAAAGGCATCCAAGGTACTAAAGATGAGAATCCAGTCAAAACGAACTGTGGCAAATCCTACTAGAAGAAGCAACTGGATGACAAGTGAGGCATAGAGAGCTGTTTTTATGGAAATGGTATGTTGCAGATAGCCACTTACAAGGCTTCCGACAATCAGGGCTGACAGTTCAAAAGTGGATAGCAAGGCAAGAGATTGACCTGTTTGTAAATTCAAAAAGGGTTGATTCCTCAAAAATAGAGTAGAGACAGGAACTGTAACATTTATCACTGCTTGACTAGTAGAGATAATAAACAAAACCAAGAGCACCTTATTCATATTCCATATCAATTTCGATGATTGGAGCAAATGCTGGCAAAAGGATTTTACAGAGAGTCCTTCTTGATAGTTAATCGTTTTTTCTACTTTCAAGAGGTCAGTTTTTATGAAGAGGATACCTAAAAATGCGATTAAAAAGGTAAGAGCGTTCAGCAAGGAAATGAACTGGATGGAGAGAATCCCTAGCAAGACTCCTCCTAGAATATTACTGATTGTTTTCACTAAACTAACAGTTGACTGTTTAAATCCAATAGCTTCTGCCAGATGGTCTTGCCCAATAATTCTAATGAAAATCGGAGTGAGCATGGCTCCTGAAAAGTAACTCAATGTGTCAGACAAGAGGTTAATCAGACAAATAAAGGTTACTAGCAACAAGGAAAAAGACTGCCCTGAAAGCGATAGGGACACTATAGAGTAAAGCAAAAATTTTGTAAAACTAATGACTGTGTATTTCAAGACACGATGATGTTGAAAATCCGCCAAAACTCCCAGAAAGATTTGTAGAACTTGGGGAAGGGTTTCTGAAATCGTGATAAGTAAAATCGCCAAAGGGGCAAAAGACGCATCTGCCACATAATTCAGGAAGGCCAGATAAAAAATCGTATCCCCAAGCGTTGAAATCCACTGGTTGATAGTTAATTGCCTAAAATCTCTATTTTGAAGAAATACTTTCATTACAACTCCTTTTTAAATTCAAATGGGAATCTTTCCCCAAGAATAGACCGCGATACTACTAACAACCAAAATTACAGTAACATCAAAAGCTGACCAATGCCGTTGTAGACTATATGCAGCCCAATAGGCCAATAAATGGACTTTGTCATTCTAAATAAGACTACAAATATAAGTCCGCCACCCATATAGAAGACAAAGTCTGTCAAGACCCAACCGTGATTACTAATGTGCGAGACCCCAAATAAAATAGCAGAACCAAGTACATCTAGCCCCCATTTCTTTCCTTTTTCCAGAGCTGTCATCACCAATCCCCGATGGATTATCTCTTCAAAAATGGGACCTGCAATCACAGGATAGAAAAAATACATCAAAAATGCTGTAGCCCCTGTAAAAGTCGGAGCAGCATGTTGATAAGAAATTTCATTTCGAGTAGGTGGGAAAAGAAAAAAGGTAACGAAATTCCAAACAACAAAAGCAAGCAGAGCTAGGAAGGAATAGAAAAGATAGGATCCTTTAAACTTTCTACTATTGATTTTCTGCCATTTCCCCGACCAAATCATAGCAATAAGAGCAAATAAAACCACAAGAAAATTCAACATCATATCCGACAGATAATAGGCAAAGTCAGATAGCCCAGTAACAAGGTCGCTGCGTAAAACTAGAACACTGAACTTCTGGTCAGCAATAACTAGTAGAAAAACTATAATAAAGTAGCGGTGTGAGATTATCTTTTTCATTCTATTTTCTCCTATACTATGAAATAAAGACAGTCCCTACCCAAGAAAAAGGCAAGGACTCTGAATATCAATAATGGCGACGATTAACAGTGGAAGAATCATGGTTAAAATATTTCTTCCAGAAATTAGTGATTGACCAAGACGTTCCTAAACCTCCCCAAGCACCGGCTGGGATAACAGCATTATTCCCAAATTCCCCTCCATAAACTGTCTCCAACTCAGCTTCTGTCAATTCCATTGTTTCTGCAAATTGTAAATTTAACATCTTTTACACTCCTTCAATTATCTTCATTTGTAAACCACTTCTGCGACCTAGGATTTGCTTCAAGTGCTTTACAAGTACAGTATAACACGAAAATTGGCTTATTTTAAAAAATCGCATATTTGATATTTTTTCTTATAGAAATTTCTTATTTGCGATTTTGATAGATTTGATTATTTCCCTGGTATAATAAAGTTATTACTAACAAGGAGGAATATAATAGATGAAGAAAAGAAAAATCCAACCGATACTCCTACTTATTTCGGAGTGGGTTATTGTCATTCCATTTTTAACTAATCTATAAGTTCTTTATATTGCTGAAAACGCAATTCAAAAAGGGATGTTAATTGTGGATTTTCTAATACCTGCAGAGATTGGATAAAGCGTTCAATCTCTTTTTGATTGCTTCCCTTTGTTTGAAGAAAGACACTCATCTTCTTTAAAAATTGCCACGATACTTTTTCAAAAACATCATACGGTCGTAACATCCTCTCCAACTCGGCTTCGAAGATTGGGATGTAGGAGAAAAGTTTTCGCTCCATGAGTTCTGATAAGATATTTAAGAGTCCTTGCTTCATATACAATCGATTGTGTACTAACTCTTTAAATTCTTTGGATTTTTCGAGTAAGGAGGTTGATAAAAAAATCAGATCTTGATTGCTCAAGAAGGGCATGGTATTGCAAAAGAGATAGAGTTCAAACCAGGTCCAAGACTCGATAGCATAGAGATAGGTGGTCAAAAACTCGCTATCCTCCTCTGCTAGTGGGTAGCTTTTATTTAGTGAATGGATGGCATCTTTAATCACGATGGCATTCAAACGACGATAGGTCTGCGCCATCTGTTCTTGATCGACTTCCTCCAATAGCTGCTCTAAAGCAGCTATATCCTGATGGGCAAAGCGATTCACAACCTTTCGACCGATTCGCATATGTGGAGATTCTTGATAGTTGTTGAGCTTGTGCCCAAACTCATCAAAGGTCACATTTATACCTTGGATAGCTAGAATCAACTTATCCGCAGACAGCATAGACTGCCCTAGTTCAAACTTGGACAACTGAGAAGCTGTTAGACCCTCACAAGCCACATCTGTCTGCTTAAGCTTTCTCGCCAAACGTAATTCCTTGTAAAATTCCCCCAGTTCCATTCTCTCAATCATCTGACCACCTCCTAGCTTTTGCATATTATATCATTATTTACAATCATTTGTCAAAATATTCTGATATTTAAGAGGGCAAAAAAGCCAGCCTTAAGCTGACTCTAAAAGGACCGAGCCTTGTACAATACAGAACTCAATCCTCGTTCTAAATAGAATGTCTAACTTTTTTGGGCAGTACACGAGCTTGGGGAACAGCCACTGGAACGATGAGGTGTGAGCTCAAAATATCCTCCAGTTATGTTTTTCCTAATAGTATACCGGAAGAGTGAAAGGATTTTATAATGGAGCGGTTACAAAGAACCTACTTTCTATTAAACAGTATACTATGAAAATGTGAAAATTTAACATTTTTTTGTACAAATTTTATAAATTATTGCCTTTTTAATATCAATAGTTAATCTCTTATCCAGATCCCCCTTGTGTAAACTTTATCTTTATAAGCTTCAAGGCCCCTATCCCATCTATTTGCAACAATTAGATCACTTTGTTTTGTAAATAGTTCAAAATTCTTTTCAATAATTACGTTATCTATACTAACGTTTAAATTTGGTTCATATACTAAAATTTTTATACCGACAATCAATAGTTCATTAATTATACTTAAAATAGCTGACTCTTTGTAATTATCTGAATTATATTTCATCCCCAATTTATATATTCCTACTATCTTTGGCTTTCGTTCCAATATTTGTTTAACTATGAACTGTTTTCTATTTGTGTTTGAAATATCAATCGCTTCTATCACTGGGGCATTTATTTCTATAAATTCTTTTTTTAATTGTTTAGTATCTTTGGGAAGACAATATCCTCCAAATCCAAAAGAAGGATTATTATAAAAATTTCCAATTCTTGGATCTAAACAAACACCTTTTATTACAACTTCAGCATTTAAGCTTCTCCTCTCAGCAAAAGAATCTAGTTCATTAAAAAAGCAACACGGAGAGCTAAGAATGTGTTAGAAAAAAGCTTAATTGCTTCTGCTTCAGTAGGAGAAACTAACATAACATTTTTAATATTGGCAGTACTATGAGTACTAATCGAAAGGAACAACTCTGCAATTTTTCTTCCTTCAACTGTCTCATCTCCAACAACTATGCGACTTGGATATAAATTATCATATATAGAACAACCTTCTCTCAAAAATTCAGGGACAAAAATGATATTTTTTGTATCAAACAGCCTTTTTAATTTGTTTGAAAAGCCGATCGGAACTGTTGACTTTAAAATAATCTTTCCATTAGGTTTTACCCTCAGAATCTTCGATACCGTTTGTTCGATTTCATATGTATTAAAACTACCAATTTTCTCATCATAATCTGTCGGAAGCGCAATAATATAATAATCAATATTATTTTTAATTTCAGAAAATGTATCAAAAAAAGTAATATTTAAGTTATTCTCGCAAAAAAACTTCATAAGCTCTTCATTTTTAGATGGAAGAATGCCCTTTTTTAAATTATTTATTTTTACAGAATCTATATCATATGCAACAACTTTATATTTAGATGCAAATAGTAACGCGTAGGCCAGCCCAACATGCCCCAAACCAATTACTGCTATATTCATAAAACTACTTCCTTATTTCTTAATCCAAAATATAATAGAATAAACTGCCCCATTCCTTAAATACAACTCTTTAATATTGTTTAAAAGTTTTTCAACTGATTTCCAGATTATCAAAATCTGAGATTTATAGCACAATATTGATGATATTCTATCAATATAATGTTTTTCATCGAGTTCCTCTTGATACATTTTTAATTCTTTAGTTTTTCCCATATAACTAACCATACTACTATCACTTACATATGGGAAATCCTCATAATATATTACTTTATAACGCATAAATTCAAGCGCCCTTCCAATACTATTCACAAAAACATGATCAACATGGTCACCAAGTGAAAGCGGACAATATACGACACATTTGTCGTCTAAATGCATTAACAGCTCTTTTATGATATCATTCTTTAATGTGTCCTCATTTTTTAATTCACTATAGATATGACGGTATAGAAAATTGCCATTTCTATCTTTCCTATAGAGACATTCATAGTACGATAAGTGTCTAAAATCACATTGTAGACGTTCACAAGCTAACCTATCTTCTTTCTTCCTTTCTTCAATCGGATATTACACAACTTATGAAATTGCTTAGCAGAGGGCTGTAGCTGTTGACTCAAAGGGTAACCAGAAAATATAGTAATAACAAGTACAATTTCTCCTTCTGAAGTTAATTTTGAAATATAATCACCACAGGAAAAAATTGCGTCATCTAAATGTGGAGATAAAAAGATATACTTAGTATTGTTACTCATAACCATTCCCTCTACAATTTATCTAAAAACTCACTAAGTGTCTGATTAAATTCCACATCATCAAAAAAATTCACCTTATTCTTAATAATGAATATTTCGTTAAATAAACATATATATAAATATTTCAATATCCTTTCAATATCATCCTCTAAATTCTCCTCAATATTTTGTATCAGCCCATTTACAATCTTATTAAAAAAGATAAGCCCTTTATCTCTAAAATTAAATATTTTCATACAACTGTTGTATCGAAAAATATATAAAATAATTTTTACTAATGTTTGAATATTTAAACAACTAAATAAATGAGTTGTACCCAGGACACTATTTATGTTATCAAGAACACTATCTTGAAACCTCAACTCACAGTTCTTTTTGTGAAATTCTTTTTTATCGTTTAGATCTGATATTTTTTTAGACATTTCAACAATCTCAGACATTTTATATGGATATCTAGGATGAATGCCAAAACTATGCAAAATGAACTGCACCCCAAAAGTTAGACAGAATAAATCTAACTTTTGGGGTGCAGTTCATAAGATTGGGATATTTTTTTAGCTAGAACTAGTAGAAATATATAGTCAAATAACAGATACCTTAAGGGTTTCTCATCTACATAAAAAATGATACTTTTTTCTTATCTAATAATTTCTCACATATTATAAACAATTCTTCGACAGAGGAATACTTAACTTCTAACTCAATATCATTAAAGTATACTTTTTTCTCTTCAGTAATTACCTCATAAGCTTCACAATAGAATCTCATGTTTCCCTCCCCTATATTCTTAAATAAAATCCTTTGGAAATTGATATATCTTAGTAAAATATTGTTTAAGTTCCGGATGCGGAGCATGGGTAACAATAATGACAGTCAAATCCTCTCTATCTAATATCTTACGTTCAATCGCTAACGAAGTTCTCCTATCGATAGCAGAAGTTCCCTCGTCAATTAATACTATTTTCTTATTTCTAATTAGGCCTCTAGCTAAAGTAATTTTTTGTTTCTGCCCTCCTGACAGTAATCTCCCATCATCACCAACATAATAATCTAAAATGTTATTAGGAAAATCTTTTACACTCAAACCAACTTGTTCTAAAGACTGTAGTATTTCTTCATCAGTATAATTTTCTTCCAATAAAATATTATCTCTAATCGTACCTTCAAACAAATAAGCTTTTTGATCTACATATAGAACATTCGAAACCATATTTAAATAGGAGGTTTTTTTTATATCATCCCCACAGAATCGCAATTCTCCACTATAATCTCTCAAAAAGCCATTCAATAATTTTAATAATGTAGATTTCCCGCTTCCACTTTCACCTAAAATTAAATACTTTTCATTACGTTGAAAACAAAAATTTAAGTTTTTTAATATTTCTTTATCTCCATACTTATAGCAAATATTTTTTGCTTCATATAACGGAAAATCTCTATTCACCTCATTTGGTTCGATATCATTCATTTTATTTGACTCAATTGGATTAATTGAATACAATTTTAAAAAAATAGGCTTCGTACCAATAATAGAGGATAATTGACCTCCTAATTCACCTAGCGCTGTAAAAATAACACCTGTTAGTGCTCCTATTGCTTCAATAGTACCAATTTTCACTATTCCTTTTATTGCAAGATAGCCTGTTAAAAAAACGAGAGATATCTGAAAAAAAATATTGAGAAAGAAGCTAATAGCGCCTGCTAACGTTTCTACAGTTGTCTTTCTTTGTATAACCATCTTTAATAAAATTCCTGCTTCTTTAATTTTCTTAGGCAATACATATAAAAGATTCAAGGACGCTAACACATCAAATCCATTCAATATAGTCTCACTAGATTTTAAAAAAGCTTCATTTTGGCTAGTTAAATTTAGACTAACTTCTCGCATTTTCGATGCAAAGATTTTTGGTACAAGTAGCATAATCATTAATGAAAACAAGGTGGCTACAGTCAATGACCAATGATAGTGATTAAGAGTCACAACTGCAAATATAGTACCAGAAATTCCTTTTATTACTAAAAAAAGTTGTTTAAAAGCCTGATCATTTAAAGTCTGAACATCATTATTTAGCCACGAAAGATATGTTCCTGATGATTTACTATGAAATTCTTGATAGGTAGAGTTAGAGATGTCTGTGGCAACTCTATTTCGAATCTCTAGATTAAACTCTTGGATCACTTCAACCTGATAATTTTTCACTACCCAGTCAAGGAATATTATCCCACACCAGACAATCATTTGGTAGATTGACAATTTCAAAAACCGCTCTAAATTCATCGCAATTAATTCATTCAACACCAGAGCATTAATAGTTGCTGCATAAATTAGCAATAATTGACCAGCAACAATAAATATCGTTAATAAACTAAATTTTTTTATATTTGATTTTATAATAGTATACACAATAGTTTCTCACTTTCTAAATTTTAATTGAACATAGTTGTCATATATACAATAGAAAAAACCAAAATGATATAATAACATATATTTCAAAAAAGAAATTCGTTAAAAATTTTTTCTTCTCTTGCCTTCTTGATTACTTTTAAAGCCTTGCATTTGTCTCCTATTAATAGTAACCGCTTTATGTTTAAAGAATAATATTTCTTTGTAACCAATATTCTCTCGTTGAAACTCAATAAATTAAAATATTTCCTACAGTAATTATAATATTCTTCATCTGCATTAATTGTTTTTTGTGTCACTCCAGTGATACCGTTTTCTTTACTGTGAGCGTAGTAATTCACCAAGAATTCTCGCACTATATCAATTTGGTATCCTTGAGCAAGTAGTTTTAATAAAACAACACCGTCCTGATGTGAATCTATTTTCTCAAAACCATTAATTAATTCTAGCACCTCTTTTTTACACAACCAAAATGACGTACCTGCTATATTGTGAACCATTTGAACAAACAAGGGATTTCCAACAAAATCGGTCTTCTCCTCTTCTCGTGTACCATTTGGATAAATTATTATTCCATAACTATAAACTAAAGCTAAATTCTTCATTCTACTCTTTTTAAAACAAGCCATCAACTTTAAAATTCGATCTGGCATATATTCATCATCATCGTCTAAAAATGATATATACTTACCTCTAGAATTTTTGATACCTATGTTTCTGGCATTAGTTGCACCTAAATCTTCATTACTTAAAATTAACTTAATTCTATGATTGGTATAGCCAAATTGATGGATAATTTTATTTCTTAAATTTACATTACTATAATTATCATCAATAATTATAACTTCGATATTTTTATAACTTTGATGTAAACAACTTTTCACAGCTCTAATCAGAGATTCATACCTATTATGTGTTGGTATTATAATACTTACTAATTCTTGATCTATATTCCTATCCATGACTACTCTTCTCTAATAATTCATCATATACTCTCATGTTTTCTTATTTTTGATTTACTATTCTCACCTATATATTTCAAATACTCAGAATCATTGAGTAAAAAATTAGCACAAGCACACACTCCCTCAACATCTTCCTTCTCAAATAAAAATCCATCAACCCTATGTTCAATAATTTCACTTAACCCGCCAACATTACTAGCTAAAACCGGAGTTCCTTGTGACATTGACTCTAAAACACACATAGGTATTCCTTCTGTATCAGAAGGAATATACAATAAATCCGATATTTGGTAAACTATAGTAGCTGGATAGATTTCACCAAGTAACCTGAAATTATCTCTACATTTCAAATGGCAAATTTTTTCTTTCAAAGCAGCCCACATACTACCATTTCCAGCCATAATAAAAATCACATCTTCTCTGACTAAAAATAATTTTTCTGCAAATTCAAGGAATCTATCCGGCCTTTTTTCTGGATCCAACCTTTCAACATAACAAATGATTTTTTTGTTATTTGGAATACAAAATTCTTTTTTAAAGTCTTGAACACCTACTACATCTAAATCGCTATTTGATACATTAATTCCGTTATTTATTGCAACTATCTTCTTATTTTTTTATTATACTCTCCAATCTTTTTTTCATAGTTTCAGATACACAAATAAAAGCATCTCCCATAGAATATGTCCAAAAATCAAAATAAGTCAAGAATTTCTTTTTTAAGTTATATTCAACCCATCCATGGCATGTTATCACTGTCTTAACCTTTCCAAATCCATTCTTGTCAAGTTTTTTTAACATATATAAAAAATAATTAGTTGAGTAGCCATGACAGTGTATAAGTCGGATTTTTAATAATTTTAAAATATTTTTAACGTGTAAGGCAGTTTCAAAATTATTTGAACATTGAGTACAATCAACATAGGCAATATCTAAATTTTTATAATCATCAATAACCTTTGAATCTCTAGATACGATTATCAAAATAGGATATAGAGACATCCTTCTGATCTGCTTTTTACAAAGTCCAATTATATGCGGATCTATACCTCCACAATGTCCATTATTATACCTAACTATAATATGAGCCGAAAACACTATATCCTTAATGTCTCCATATCCATCAGGGATATTAATATTTATTTTTCCACAACTATATTGCATTGTAACCATCTCCTTAAACGACGCATTATGATATTTGATAGAGAAATTTTTATGAATAACTCAATAATTTTATAGTAAATCATGCTTATATCTCAAAGATACCTATTTTCTCTTGTCTCGACCTTCTCCAAAGAATTGCTATAATACTATTACAAATACATCTGCACTACACTTCAAATTTTAGCACTGTATAAAAACGTTTCAACACACTAACTTTAAGAAAACTTCCACTATTAATTGAAAAAGTTGATAGAGATAAATTAAAGATCTATATTGAAACTCATCCCGATGCTTATTTGACTGAAATAGCTGCTGAATTCAACTGTCCTCCAACAACTATTCATTACGCTCTAAAGGCTATGGGATATAGTCTAAAAAAGAGCCGTACCTACTGCGAACAAGACCCAGAAAAAGTAAATCGGTTCCTTAAAGAATTGAATCACTTAAGCTACCTGACTCCTATTTATATTTATGAGACAGGGGTTGAGACCTATTTTTATCTCGAATATGATCGAGCCTTGAGCAGGCAGTTAGTCTCTCTGGAAGAAGATATAATTATTTGAATTAAGATCGAGACAACGCACACCAGAGATTGCGATACTGTTATAGAAGTACTAATGCCCTTTTTTGTTTCAATATACTATGGCTCCGATGACCTATAAAGATACGATGACGAGTGACTTTTTCGAAGCTTGCTTCCAAAAATTCTTACTACCTACTTTAGATACACCATCCCTTATCATTATGGACCATGCAAGGTTTCACAGAATGAACATGTGTAAGGAGCAGGGCATAGACTGTTACCACTTCCTACCTATTCACCCGAGTATAATCCCATTGAGAAAATATGGGCTTACATCAAAAACATCTCAGAATAATATTGTCAAATTACGATGCTTTTCTTGAGGCACTTTTGTCCTATTCTTGTTTCAGCCGACTATACTCCGTTATTGGGCAGCTACGGAACAGTCGATGGGACGATGGGGGGACATAAAAAAATCCTCCAGTTTTGTTTTTTATAACAGTATACTGGAGAATTGACAATCTCGGTAGATACCTCGTTATAGCGCGGTTACTTATTAGGCAGTTACAAAACAACTGTGAACAGAAAACATTCCAGAGTCAGACAAGACTTTGGAATGCTTTGGCTCTATAATTTCTGTAGTGGGTAATCCCACCCCAGGAATTATAGGGTCGTTTCTTGTAGAAAAAAAGCCCCATATGACCTATAATGAAAAGCGTCTAACCAACTCATTAGAAAGGGTTCATATGGAACAACTTAAGAATACCACAGATTTGCTCGGATTGGAAGACAAAAATATCAAAATCTTGTCTGTTCTGAAATACCAAACCCATCTAGTCGTTCAGGCAAAGTTGGATTCCCCCGCTCCTCCTTGTCCTCATTGTCAAGGGAAGATGATCAAATACGACTTCCAGAAAGCCTCTAAAATTCCGCTTCTCGACTGTCAGGGTTTACCCACGGTACTGCATCTCAAAAAGCGCCGCTTTCAGTGCAAGAATTGCCTTAAGGTGGTCGTTTCTCAAACATCCATTGTCAAGAAAAATTGCCAGATTTCCAACATGGTGAGACAAAAAATCGCTCAGCTCCTCCTTGAAAAGCAGTCTATGACTGAGATTGCCCACAGATTGGCGGTCTCAACTTCCACCGTCATCCGAAAACTGAGGGAATTTAAGTTTGAAACCGATTGGACCAAGTTGCCAAAAGTTATGAGTTGGGATGAGTATAGCTTCAAAAAGAGCAAAATGAGCTTCATTGCCCAAGATTTTGAGTCCAAATCCATCCTCGCAATTTTAGACGGGCGAACTCATGCGGTGATTCGAAACCATTTCCAACGCTATCAGAGAGAGGTTCGGGAGCTGGTCGAGGTCATCACCATGGACATGTACAGCCCTTATTATCGGCTCGCTAAGCAACTCTTTCCAAAGGCGAAGATTGTTCTTGACCGCTTCCACATTGTCCAACATCTGAGCCGAGCTATGAACCGAGTACGAATCCAAATCATGAACCAATTTGACCGAAAATCCTTGGAGTATCGGGCGCTCAAGCGCTTTTGGAACCCTCGCTTTTTCGTTTCTAGGCTCGGGCTAAATCAGTCCACTGGACTGATTTACTACACCAGTATAGCTTCAAGCTCTGTCAGAAACGATTCTATCAGCCCACGTTTCGAATGCACTTAACCCATCGGGAAGTACGAGATAAGCTGCTTTCTTACTCTGAGGGATTACAGGTTCACTACGAACTCTATCAACTCCTGCTCTTTCATTTTCAAGAGAAGAATGCCGACCATTTCTTTGGATTGATTGAGCAAGAACTGCCAACGGTTCATCCGCTTTTTCAAACGGTCTTTTGGACTTTTTTAAGGGATAGAGATAAGATTATCAACGCACTTAAGCTGCCTTATTCCAACGCTAAACTTGAAGCGACCAATAATTTGATTAAGATTATCAAGCGCAAAGCCTTTGGTTTCCGGAACTTTAACAATTTTAAAAAACGGATTTTGATGACTTTGAACATCAAAAAAGAGAGTACGAATTTCGTACTCTCCAGATTGTAGCTTTTCGCCTACCCACTACACTTGACAAAGAGCCACTCTTTATTCCATGGTATCAAAGGCAAGACTTGGTTTGGCATTGAGGTCCCAGCCTGCGAAGTTTTCTTTGTTCCACTCGCTGACGCTGGCATAGGCAATCATACCTGCATTGTCTCCGCAGAGTCGCAGAGGGGGGATGATAACCTTGACATCTGTGATTTCGGCTGCTAGGCGTTCTCTGAGACCTTTATTGGCTGCCACACCACCTGCCACAACCAGGGTTTTAACAGGATATTTCTCCAAAGCCTTCTTGGTTTTTGCCATGAGAATGTCCATAACTGCTGCTTGGAAGGAAGCACACAAATCTTCTGTAGACAGGCTTTCTCCCTTTTGCTCGGCATTGTGATAAAGATTGATAAAGGCAGATTTCAAACCTGAGAAGGAGAACTCCAGATTATCTTCCTTAATCATGGCACGGGGGAAATCATAAATATCCTGCCCCTGATGAGCCAGCTCGTCAATCTCACGACCTGCAGGATAGGTCAAGCCCATGACACGGCCGACCTTGTCATAAGCCTCCCCAACTGCATCGTCTCGTGTCTCCCCAACAATCTTATAATCTCCTGCCTCCGAAACATAGACCAACTCTGTGTGGCCACCGCTGACCAAGAGTGCCAACAAAGGAAACTCCAAAGGCTCCACACTCTGAGCGGCCATGAGGTGCCCAGCCATGTGATTAACAGGGATCAGCGGAAGTCCGTGAGCCCAAGCAAAGGTCTTGGCAGCTGACAAGCCAACTAGCAAGGCTCCGACTAAGCCCGGTCCATAGGTAACCGCAACAGCTGTCACGTCCTCTTCGGTAATCCCTGCTTCTGCCAATGCCTCCTCGATACAGGCTGTAATGACCTCGACATGGTGACGACTGGCTACTTCGGGCACTACGCCACCAAAACGTTTGTGACTCTCAATTTGACTAGCAATGACATTGGACAAGAGCTCATCGTCGTTTTTCAAGACGGCGACACTGGTCTCATCACAGGATGTCTCAAATGCTAAAATATATCTATCCTTCATCTATTTCTCTCTTCATGATAATGGCGTCCTCGACTGGGTCATGGTAGTAGGCCTTTCGCTCAGCGATAACTGCCATCTTTTCTTTCTTGTAAAATGCTTGCGCTCGTTGATTTGACTGTCTGACTTCGAGGAAAATTTCCTTGTCTGTCGGCAATTGAGCAAACAAGGCTGACGCAATTCCCTGACCCTGATAAGCTCCTTTGACAGCGATTTGCAGGACTTCTGCTTCAAAAAGATTCTCCTGCACAGCTAGAAATCCAATCACTTCTGCCCCATCATAAGCCAATGCATACCAAGTCTGGTCTTGGGACAGATCTGCTTGGATTTGCTCCAGAGTCCAAGGACTGACTAGGTAAACAGCTGCCATAACAGCGTAGATGGCTTGAGCTAGGTCAGGCTGTTGTTGAATTCGCTTGATTTCTATCATAGGCGTTTAATGTAAGACTCGCCAGACTCGGTATGGTTCTTGAGCCAGTTTTCCTCAGCCTCGACTCGTTTGAGGTAATTCGGCACAAAATCATGCAAGGAGTCTGCTTCCTTGTCCCAGGCCAAAAGAGCTAGATTAGCTGCATTGGGCAATGTTTCTTTGTAATCAGTCCTTGGCAAGTGTTTTTGAATCTGCTCAACAAAGGGGCCAACTTCTCCGACAAAGGTTACCTGACTAGTACCCTTGACTTTTTCTAGCACCTCTTCAAAAGATAGGTGCGCTTCTGCCATGACAGGTTTGGCATTTTCATAAAATCCTGCATAAACATTATTGCGACGCGCATCCATCAAGGGGACAAACAAACCTTCTTGTTGGTGGGGCACCAGAGCCAAGAGACTCGACATCCCAACTAACTCAATGTTCAGGGTGTAAGCTAAGGTCTTAGCAGTTGCTACCGCAATTCGCAAGCCTGTATAGCTACCCGGCCCTTCAGCTACCACGATTCGGTCCAAATCCTTGGGTGTCCAATCCAAACTTGCCATCAAAAAATCGATGGCAGGCATAAGAGTAATACTGTGATTTTTCTTAATATTAATCGTCGTCTCGGCAAGAACCTGCTTATCCTCTAAAATAGCCAGAGAAAGAGCCTTGCTGGACGTATCAAAAGCTAATACTTTCATAACACATTCCTATCTTTTTGTCTGCTTACTATTATACTACAAAAGCTGGCACATGGGAATTTTCTTTGCCCCCAGACAAGAGTGCCCTCACTTAACTAAAAATAATTTAAAAAAATGCTCACTTTTCCTTTTCTTTTCCGAATATAAAAGTGAACAAGAAAAAAGGAGGAAAGTTCAATGACAAATTTTGACATTCTTGACAATCAATTTTTATCCTTATCTGAAAATGAATTATCAGATATTGATGGCGGTCTCGCTCCCTTGGTTATCTTTGGAGTAGCAGTATCTTGGAAGGCTATTGCAGGTGGAACAGCACTTATAGGTTCTGGTTTGGCAGCTGGTTATTTTTTAGGAGGAGATTAATATGATGAAAGATTTGAACAATTATCGTGAAATTTCTAATAAGGAATTGCAAGAAATCAAGGGTGGCTTTGGTGTCGGTGTTGGTATCGCTTTATTTATGGCAGGTTATACCATTGGAAAAGACCTTCGTAAAAAGTTTGGTAAGTCATGCTAGATAAGAAACACATTTTTAGAAGGATAAATTTTATTGTCTTCATCTCTTACAGTTTGCTCAGCATTCTCAATGATTTGAACATTACTACCATCCCTTTACCATTCGATTTATCTGTTTGTATTGTTTTATTTTTATGCTTCAACTCTATTTTTGATCAGAACAATGACTCCCATAAAAATAATAAGCTTTGAAAATTCCATTGTCATGTCATGTTAGAAAAATGCAAAGACCACCTCATCTTGATAGATGGGGTGGAATTTTCGTGTCGTAAATCTACTATCTCTACATCCCCAAACAAAAAACCCCAGCATAAGCAGGGCATCTAAGCATTTAATTCAAAGTAAAATACAAACCAAACGACATAGGTCACGAGGAGGAGAAAAAGCGAGTAGAGAGTCACAAAGGTCATTTTCCACAAGAACTTGGTTTGTCGTCGTTCCAGTTTGGCAAATAGAAGATTCCCCGCATAAACGCAAGCAACAAAAACAATAAAAGCTACCAAGCGAGCTCCGATAGCAAAAGCAAATAAGTTATACATAGGGCAACCTCCTTGACTTAAAATCTATATGGAATTATGACAAGCAATAAATTTCACTTCCGTTATCAACATAATACATTTTCTTTATTCTTGCAAACGCTTACCAAAGAAATCGTCCCCTAACTTTCTCGTTTCCGTCTTTTACTAATTTTTCATTTTGTGGTATAATTGAAATAATTGTAACGAATCAAGGTCAATCTAGACACAAAATGGAATGAAATCAAGCAAATATCTGCTAAAAGTTTGGAATAAGCTGACCTGTAAATAGAAAGGAACTATATGATTTACAAAGTTTTTTATCAAGAAACAAAAGAACGTAGCCCACGCCGTGAAACAACACGCACGCTTTACCTAGACATCGATGCCAGCTCAGAACTTGAGGGCCGTATCACTGCTCGCCAACTTGTCGAAGAAAATCGCCCAGAGTACAATATCGAGTATATCGAACTCTTGTCTGACAAATTGCTCGATTACGAAAAAGAAACTGGCGCCTTCGAAATTACGGAGTTCTAATATGGCCTACACTCTTAAACCTGAAGAAGTCGGCGTTTTTGCCATCGGTGGTCTAGGAGAAATCGGGAAAAACACTTACGGAATTGAATACCAAGACGAGATTATCATCGTCGATGCTGGGATTAAATTCCCAGAAGATGACTTGCTTGGTATCGACTATGTCATTCCTGACTACTCTTACATCGTGGACAATATCGACCGCGTCAAGGCTGTTTTAATCACACACGGACACGAGGACCACATTGGTGGGATTCCGTTCCTACTCAAGCAAGCAAATGTCCCTATCTACGCTGGACCGCTTGCCTTGGCTTTGATCCGTGGGAAACTCGAAGAACACGGCCTCTTGCGCAACGCCAAACTTTACGAAATCAACCACAACACCGAGTTGACCTTTAAAAATCTCAAGGCAACTTTCTTTAGAACGACTCACTCTATTCCAGAGCCTTTGGGGATTGTCATTCATACTCCTCAAGGGAAAATCGTCTGTACGGGTGACTTTAAGTTCGACTTTACTCCAGTTGGAGAACCTGCGGACTTGCATCGTATGGCTGCGCTTGGTGAAGAAGGCGTGCTCTGTCTCCTGTCTGACTCGACAAATGCGGAAGTACCAACCTTTACCAACTCTGAAAAAGTCGTTGGTCAGTCCATTATGAAGATTATCCAAGGTATTGAAGGACGTATCATCTTTGCATCCTTTGCCTCAAATATCTTCCGTCTCCAGCAGGCAACAGAAGCTGCTGTTAAGACTGGACGCAAGATTGCGGTCTTTGGTCGTTCTATGGAAAAGGCCATTGTCAACGGAATCGATCTTGGCTACATCAAAGCTCCTAAGGGAACCTTTATCGAGCCAAATGAAATCAAAGATTATCCTGCAGGAGAAGTTCTTATCCTCTGTACAGGTAGTCAGGGTGAGCCTATGGCAGCCCTCTCTCGTATCGCCAACGGAACCCACCGTCAAGTACAATTACAACCAGGTGATACCGTTATCTTCTCTTCTAGTCCCATCCCTGGAAACACTACTAGCGTCAACAAGCTGATTAACATCATTTCTGAAGCTGGTGTCGAAGTTATCCACGGTAAAGTGAACAATATCCATACATCTGGACACGGTGGCCAGCAAGAGCAAAAACTCATGCTCCGCTTGATTAAGCCAAAATACTTCATGCCTGTCCACGGTGAATACCGCATGCAAAAAGTCCACGCTGGACTAGCAGTGGATACTGGTGTTGAGAAGGACAATATCTTTATCATGAGCAATGGCGATGTGCTTGCCCTTACTGCTGACTCAGCTCGTATCGCAGGTCATTTCAACGCCCAAGATATCTATGTCGATGGAAATCGTATCGGTGAAATTGGCGCAGCTGTCCTCAAAGATCGTCGCGATCTATCTGAAGACGGTGTCGTTCTAGCAGTCGCAACTGTTGACTTCAAATCGCAGATGATTCTGTCTGGCCCAGATATCCTCAGCCGAGGCTTTGTCTACATGAGAGAGTCTGGAGACTTGATTCGCCAAAGCCAGCGTATCCTCTTCAATGCCATTCGTATCGCACTGAAAAATAAGGATGCTAGCGTGCAATCTGTCAATGGTGCCATTGTCAACGCTATTCGCCCCTTCCTCTATGAAAATACCGAACGTGAACCGATCATCATCCCGATGATCCTCACACCAGATGAAGAATAAAGCAAGAAAACAGCCCCGTCCTCGGAGCTGTTTTTCTCTATGCTTTCTTTTGAGATTAAAACTCATACTCAATGAAAATCAAAGAGCAAACTAGGAAGCTAGCCGTAGGTTGCTCAAAGCACTGCTTTGAGGTTGTAGATAGAACTGACGAAGTCAGTAGCCATACCTACGGCAAGGCGACGTTGACGCGGTTTGAAGAGATTTTCGAAGAGTATCAATAAAAATCGAAATCAGACTAGAAGGCTAAGCGAAAGCATAACTTGAGTTAGCTCCCATAGTTCGGGAAACTATGGGAGGCTGGAGATGAATCAAAGCCAAGCTTTGAACTCATTCGTAAGAAGCCGACGACGTATCATTTTGATTTTTGAAGAGTTTTAGAAATACTACGATTTTTACCTTCCAGATACACCATCAAAATAGAAATATCTGCTGGGTTTACTCCCGAAATACGGCTGGCTTGGCCGATGGTTTCTGGATTGATGAGTTTGAACTTCTGACGGGCTTCGGTTGCGATAGAATCAATGTCATCCCAGTCGATATTGGCCGGAATGCGTTTTTCTTCCATGCGTTTCATCTTGGCAACCTGGTCCATGGCTTTGGAAATATAGCCTTCATACTTGATTTCTGTTTCAATCAATTCGATAATCTTGTCATCCAAGTCTTCTGCAGCTGGTCCGATGAAGGCCACCACATCTTGGTAAGAAACTTCTGGACGGCGAAGGAATTCCTTGGCTGTCACTGCATCGGTCAAGGGTTTGAAGCCCATCTCCTCAACCTTGGCATTGGTTTCCTTGACTGGCTTGAGTTTGATACTGTCTAGGCGCTTCATCTCATTATCAAATTGATTTTTCTTGATTTCAAAACGAGCCCAGCGTTCATCGTCCACAAGGCCAATCTCGCGTCCCATCTCAGTCAAGCGCATATCAGCATTGTCATGACGAAGAATGAGACGGTATTCAGCACGACTGGTCAAGAGACGGTAGGGTTCAATGGTTCCCTTGGTCACCAAGTCGTCGATCATCACCCCGATATAACCATCACTGCGCTTCAAAATCAATTCAGGCTTGCCTTGGATTTTCAGAGCCGCATTGATACCCGCGATAATCCCTTGGCCTGCTGCCTCTTCGTAACCTGATGTTCCATTTGTCTGACCAGCAGTGAAGAGACCTGAGATTTTCTTGGTTTCCAAAGTCGCACGCAACTGATGAGGCAAGACCATATCATACTCAATAGCATAACCTGTCCGCATCATCTCTGCATTTTCCAAACCTTTGATGGAATGCACCAAGTCACGCTGGACATCCTCAGGCAGACTGGTTGAAAGTCCTTGCACATAGACTTCCTCAGTATTGCGCCCTTCTGGCTCAAGGAAGAGTTGGTGACGTTCCTTGTCCGCAAAGCGCACAATCTTGTCTTCAATCGACGGACAGTAACGAGGCCCCACTCCCTTGACCACACCTGTAAACATAGGCGCACGGTGGAGGTTGTTTTGGATAATCTCATGACTGGTACCATTGGTATAGGTCAACCAGCATGGTACTTGGTCCTTGACATAATCCTCATCACGTGAAGTGTATGAGAAATGATTAGGCACTTCGTCTCCTGGCTGAATTTCTGTCACATCGTAATTGATAGAAGAAGCCTTGACACGTGGAGGGGTTCCTGTCTTGAAACGACCGATTTCGAGACCCAGTTCCTTGAGATTGTCAGCTAGGTTAATAGAAGCCAAGCTGTGGTTAGGACCTGATGAGTACTTGAGGTCTCCGATGATAATTTCCCCACGGAGAGCAGTCCCTGTCGTCACAATAACAGCCTTAGCAGCATATTCTTGATGGGTGGCTGTACGCACACCGACAACCTTGCCATCTTCCACCAAAATCTCATCAATCATGGTTTGACGAAGGGTCAGATTTTCTTGGTTTTCAACCGTCTTGCGCATCTCCTTAGAGTAAAGTTCCTTGTCAGCCTGCGCACGAAGGGCACGGACAGCTGGCCCCTTCCCTGTGTTTAGCATCTTCATCTGGATGTAAGTCTTGTCAATGGTTTTGGCCATCTCGCCACCGAGGGCATCGACTTCACGCACGACAATCCCCTTGGCAGAACCACCGATAGAGGGATTACAAGGCATGAAAGCCAGCATTTCAATATTGATGGTCGCAAGCAGGACCTTACAGCCCATACGGCTAGCGGCCAAGGAAGCCTCAACCCCAGCGTGTCCCGCACCAATTACAATAATATCGTATTCTTCAGTAAAATGATAAGTCATGTTTCTCTCCTATTCCTCAAGATGAATGTGTCTTAGTTGGCCTTCCCAATCTGGTAGGGCTGTTTTTAAAAAGGCTGGAACTAGCTGGATATTCTGGAGCTTATCCAAGTCAATCCACTCACAGGGCTGCCTTTTCTCATCTTCCTGCATGGTCAACGGGGCATCTTCAAGCAAATCCACCAGATAATGAAACTCGATATTGTGATAGGAAACGCCGTCCACTTCAAAACGATTTTCAACCACAAAAGCTAGCTGCCCAGCTTGAGCTTTGACACCCAGTTCTTCCTTCACTTCACGGACTACCGCGTCTTCCGTGCTTTCATTGACTTGAATCGCACCTCCAATAGTGTAATACTTGCCCTTGTCTTTGGTAACTAGAAGCTTGTGATTTTGGACAATCAAGGCTGTAGCCCGAACACCAAAAACCGTATTGTCTACTTTTGTCCGAAAGTCTTGTTGAGTCATTCTTGTCCTTTCCCTTAAACGACACAAAAACAGTCAAAACTACAAAGAAGTGCAGGACAAAAAAGCCTGCAACATCCATGAGCTTTGACCATCATTTCTATTGCTGTTATTATTGTAGCAAATTGAGAAAATTTGTCAATCTAAATGTACTGACAAACTTGTCCATCGCGGTAAGCATTGTCAATCAAACCGCCACCTAGACACTCTTCGCCATCGTAAAAGACAACTGCCTGTCCTGGTGTAATCGCGCGTTGTGGTTCCGCAAAGATGACCTCTGTCTTTTCTCCTTTGACATGAACGGTCACCTTAGAGTCAGGCTGACGGTAACGGAATTTAGCCGTACATTCTAGCGTAAACTCTTCTGGCATTTCACGAGTAAAGTGGACTTGACTGGCTTCTAGGCTAGTTGACATGAGCGAATCATGGTAGAATCCTTGTCCTACATAGAGAATATTCTTGCTTAGATCTTTTCCGACAACGAACCAAGGGGCATTGTCACCGCCGTGTTGCCCACCGATACCGAGTCCGCCACGCTGACCGATTGTATAGTACATAAGACCTGCATGCTCGCCCATATCGCGACCATCCACAGTCATCATGCGACCAGGCTGAGCTGGCAGGTAGTTGCTGAGAAAGTTTTTAAAGTTCTTTTCTCCGATAAAGCAAATCCCTGTCGAGTCTTTCTTCTTAGCAGTCGAAAGGCCTGCTTCTTCTGCTAGTCTGCGTACTTCAGGCTTTTCCAAATGTCCTAGTGGGAACATGGTTTTTTGAAGTTGTTCTTGCGAAAGTTGGCTGAGGAAATAGGTCTGATCCTTGCCATTGTCCACGCCACGAAGCATGTGAACGGTACCATCCTCATCACGCGCCACTCGAGCATAATGCCCAGTCGCTACATAGTCTGCCCCCAAGGTTATGGCATAGTCCAAAAAGGCCTTGAACTTGATTTCCTTGTTGCACATAACGTCCGGATTTGGCGTGCGCCCTGCACGGTATTCCGCTAGGAAATACTCAAAAACGCGGTCCCAGTACTCTTTTTCAAAATTGACAGAGTAGTAGGGAATGCCAATCTGGTCTGCCACCGCAACCACATCCTTGTAATCTTCGGTCGCCGTACAGACGCCGTTTTCATCTGTGTCATCCCAGTTCTTCATGAAGATACCGATCACATCGTAGCCCTGCTCCTTGAGCAAAAGAGCCGTCACCGACGAATCAACACCACCACTCATCCCCACGACAACACGTGTTTTAGAGTTATCACTCATGGTAAGTCTCCCATCTATTCGTTTATTCACGATTGAAGGTCGTGTGTGCTTCACGATTGAAGGTCGCTTGAGCAGTATTCATTATAACACGCTTGGTTAGAGAAGACAAGGAAGAGCTTAAAAATTGTTTTTTAAAACTTATAGTCAATATACAGATTATGTGAATGATGTGAGTATACCTTCTTCTTATCTTCATTCAAATAACTATAATAAATAAAACAACCCATTTTCTCTAATCTATTTTTCAAGTTAGAGAAAAGGAGTCGTTTTTTTAATGACATTTCCTGAAATCATAAGATAGGTACCTAAAGAATACGAACATAAATCTATTCAATCGAACCTTATCTTTGTTTCAAAATTAAAATGTCAAATGTTCTTAACATGATTTAATTTAATCGGCTTAAACCCATTCACCATTGGCATTGACTTTATAGCCATCTACAGTTGTGTTGACTGCAAGGGCACCTAAGCCATTGACATAGTACCATTTATCTGATACTTTGAACCATTGGCTTGCTTTCATAGCACCTGATGCTTCAAGATAGTACCAGGTATCTCCATCTTTCACCCAACCTGTTGCCATTGAACCGTTAGCGTTGAGGTAATACCATGAACCGTTGACTTTAGCCCAACCTGTAGCCATAGCACCGTTAGCGTTTAGGTAGTACCATGAACCGTTGACTTTAGCCCAGCCTGTCGCCATATCACCATTAGCGTTGAGGTAATACCATGAACCGTTGTATTGGAGCCAGCCTGTCGCCATATCACCATTAGCGTTGAGGTAGTACCATGAGCCATTGTATTGGAGCCAGCCTGTCGCCATAGCGCCATTGCTGTTGACATAGTACCATTTATCTGATACTTTGAACCATTGGCTTGCTTTCATAGCACCTGATGCTTCAAGATAGTACCAGGTATCTCCATCTTTCACCCAACCTGTTGCCATTGAACCGTTAGCGTTTAGGTAGTACCATGAACCGTTGTTTTGGAGCCAACCTGTTGCCATTGAACCATCAGTATTGTAGAAATACCACATACCGTTTTCTTGTTTCCAGCCTGTTTTTGGAGTGGCTGGTTTTTCTGGTTGAGTAGGCTCTTCAGCTGGTTTCTCCGGCTTAGCTGGTTGCTCTGGTTTTGGAGCTGGAGCTGGTTGCTCTGGTTTTGGAGCTGGAGCTGGTTGCTCTGGTTTTGGTGCAGGAGCTGGTTGCTCTGGTTGAGGAGCCGGCGCTGGAGTTTCTTCTTCATCTCCATCAGGGCCTAACTCATTAAGAGCTGCATCTAATTCTTTTTGAGTTTTTTCCAATTCAGCTTTTTTAGTAGCTAATTTATTTTGAAGAGCAGCAGTATCATCTTCAGGATCAGCCCCTCCAAGTAATATTTCAAGGTTACTAATTTCTTTTTCTAAATCAGCAACTTTATTTTGAAGTTCATCAGCTTTTTTATCCAACTCAGCTTCTTCTGCTTCTTTATCTAATTCATCCTGAGTCTTACCTTCAGGATCAAGGCTGTCAAGAAGTTTTTCAAGTTCTGTTTGTTTTTTTGCTAACTCAGCTTTTTTAGCAGCTAATTTATTTTGAAGAGCAGCAGTATCATCTTCAGGATCAGCCCCTCCAAGTAATATTTCAAGGTTACTAATTTCTTTTTCTAAATCAGCAACTTTATTTTGAAGTTCATCAGCTTTTTTATCCAACTCAGCTTCTTCTGCTTCTTTATCTAATTCATCCTGAGTCTTACCTTCAGGATCAAGGCTGTCAAGAAGTTTTTCAAGTTCTGTTTGTTTTTTTGCTAACTCAGCTTGTTTAGCGTTTAGCTCAGCTTCTCCTTTTTTTAATTTAGCTTCTATAACTTCTGTGCCATCATCAGGATCCGCACCAGCAAGAAGTTTTTTCAAATTATCTACTTGATGTTGAGCAGTAGCAACTTCTTGTTCCAAAGTAGAAATTTCATATTGAAGTTTTTCAATTTCAAGTTCCTTAGCCTCTACTTCTTTCTTCGCTAGTGCTAGCTTTAGAGTTGCATAATCATATTTTCTCTTAGCTACTTTTTCTTCTGCTTTAGCTTCTTCTGCTTTTTTCTTAGTCTCAGCTAACTCACTTGGTTCAGGAACTACAATTGTTGTTCGAATAGTAGCAAATGCAGCTTCCGCCTCATCTTTGCGTTGCGTAGCTTCTTTTATCTTCTTATCTGCCTCTTTTCTCTGACTTTCGTTGCTAGCTTGTAGATAAGCTAGGTACGCTTGTTGAACTTCTTTTGTTGCCTCAGCTATCTTTTCAGAAGCTTTTCTTTCTTTTTCCGCTTTTGCCTCAGTTTTCTTCTGATCCTCATCATATTTTTTCTGAGCGTCTTCTGCTTTCTTTTTAGCTTCTTCGTAATGTTTCTTAGCAGCTTCAGATTTTTTCACTGCTGCATCATAGTCTTTCTCAGCTTTAGACTGACTGGCTACGGGAGATTCTTCTGCTCTTACAACAGTAGGCTGAGACGTAACAAAACCAGCCCCTAAGATAGCGACGCTGGCTAGACTTGTTAAAATCATTTTTTTCTTATTCATCTAAATTTACCTCTTTTCTGATAATCATTTTTAGATTATACTTATATTAAGTATACCCCCCCCCGTAAATATTTGTCAAATGTTTTATATTACATTTTTATTACAAATTTCTATATCATAAGCTTCTACTCCAAAAAGATAAAGACACTACTTTTGCCCCTTTCGATTCTCTTTTTAAACATAGCATCATCTTCCTTCATTCCTATAAAAACATTTCCGATGAGAGAGCTTATTTTTTAATTTCGTTAAACAACAAAAAACGCAAGCTTAAGCCTGCGGACAATCTTTATAGCCATTTCATTTCTTTCACATCTGTTTTACGAACTTTAGCATATTTCTTAGCGCTTGTAAAATGTAGAGTAACTGGTTTAAATACTCCGCTTTTGTCTCTTCGTAAACCTAAAACTGCGGAACTTTTATTTTTATCCTCAAAAAATATGACGTCCAATTTCATAGTATTTTTAGATAAATCCTTAGCTACGATGCAACAACTTGTTAGCTTAGATATAGAAGATATCGCCGATAAACTCACATAAAGATATCCTTTCGATTACATCATTGTACATAGGATATTTCTAAAATCTTCTAAAATAAAAACACCAGCTTGAATAGCAGGTTTTGTTTGACTAGCATAATCTCGTGTGATTTTGTGTAAGCCAAATAAATGATGTAAATCAGTCAAGCAAAAATTCACTTTGAAAATCTCTAAATACTTATAATTCGTTGATACTTGACATGTTTTTCCATTGAATCTTTCTTGATAATCCAAAATACAATCAAGTAATTTCAACGACAAACTCCATATTTTCTCAAAATAAAAAAGCACGGGGCAGTTCTCACTACTGCCCAAAGTGGTTGATTAGAGTCGGCTTCTCTAACTCCCTATGTTGTGCTTATTAGGCTTATCGCAAGGGAACAGTTTTTAGCTCTGCCAAGCCACATAGTGTGCTTACTACTATGTGTCCATGTCACCATGAATTGCCGAACGGTTTAACGAGAAAGTATAGTAGATTGAAACAAGATGTGAACAAATCGATTAGGAAAGTCAAATTAATTTCTAGAAATATTTTAACAGTCATAACGGACTATTCCAGATTCAATCTACTATATTACTTTTAGGTTTATCCCAACTCAATTATGACATCTTTTTTTCAAAAGTCAATATATCTCACTCTTTTCAACGACAAGAAAGAGGCTGATAATCGACCAACCCCTGTTTTTAGATACAGTTCAAGTCCAAACTATTCTTTATAGAAAAGTCCGATAAATTCGAGCAATAGTTAACATACTTACAAATATAACTCCCAAAATAGATAACACTATTTTCACAAAACTCAGTTCCGAACCTATGACATATATATGAAAAAGAGGGGCTAGTCCTACACATATATACAATAAGTAGCCAACAAGTTTTATCTCACCAATTCCTGCAAAAAAATGTTTCATGTAACGATTCTCCATTTACTCCATTAAATCAGTTTTATTTTAGACTATCATAAAACAATCACCTCTTCAATAAAAACCATTGGCGAAATACTATTCTGAAGCATTGATAGCTCAGATTTCTCAGAATAGAGCTGTCCTAACTATCGAGCAGCTCAAATACATATATATGAGCAATTCTAAGTTTAGAATTGCTATAAAATAAATGTTTTCAGGCTATTCTAAGTCTTTGACTGCTTAAAATTTTACATTCTGAAGGATTCTAAACCTAGAATAGCTCAAAATCACGAGAACTAAGGTATTCGAAAGTTCAGAGTAATACAATCCCCATAGGAATTCTCCATTCTTATTAAGCATGATTAAAATGTAATCCTAACAAGTGATCCTCGACTGTGTTTGTAGCACTTAGTTACCTAGATAAGACTATTTCCCTTTATCATATCTGATTTTAAGCCGTTCTAAGATTTAACCTATGTTTCTATTACTTGCTATTTTTAAATAATTCGTATTCCTTTGCTTTGATAAATGGAACTGAAAAATTAGAAAAAAGAAGTAAAACCGAAAACAAATAGCCTGCTTTTTGAATCACTAAAAGATATCCTAAAAATAAGTAAGCTATAACATCCAATGCGAAAAGAAAAAATATTCTCCTCTTCATTAAAGTACTTGTGTCAAATAATCTGATGAATAAAAATTTTATCGTGGTATCTACACAAATTTTTATCAAAAAGATAAGAGTCAGTACATGATTATCAACTGTACCATAAAGAATGGATGGAAATATAGTTAATATAAAACTAGAAATCTCTAAATATTTTATCCAAGGAGATTGAGACACCTTGCTTCTGAACTGACTAATTTTCTTATATTCGTTAGTCAATTTAGTATCAAAATCTTTCCCAATTAAATGAAAGATTGCTAACTCTAGGATAAAAACACTTATTAATACGGTATAAGTCAAAAAACTTTCTGGGAAAAATTTATTGATTAAAATGGGGAAACTGATTAACAGAATCGAATTTATAACTAGACAGATAGATACTATTTTATTTTTCACAGAATATAGAGGTAGTGATACTATTGAGTAGATAAAAGCTAAAAAAATAAGCAAAAAATACTCCGTATCATTTATAATCGCCCTGAATGATAAAAATATATACACCCAACACACGATGATGTGTATTTTTCGAATCTTATCTACATTACTCATCTTACTGTTGCAGATATGAATCCATCCCAAGGATAAGGGTTCCCGTTAATATCACAACCTCTATTAAGAACACCATATCCAATACAGTAAGCTATTTTCCCTGCTGCTGTAGCCAATACACCTGCTGCTGCACCAATAAGCCAGCCTCCAAGACCTCCAACCTTAATATAGTTTATTAGTTTTTTGGTTAAAACTGCAGCTCCAGCTAATGCTATAAAAGTTCCTGAACTCATAGCTAAAGCTGCGCAAATTCCTTGACAAGCACGCTTGCTTAAATAAGCTCCCCCATCAAGATACATCATTTCTTCTTCATCAATCACAACATAATTATTTGGTAATACAAGTTCCATTTGTTTTCTCCTCCTTAGTTGAAATTGTTTCATTTGTTTTACAAATAGGACGAACTTAAACTATCTTTTTATTACTCAGTAATAATTTCCGAGATTTCATTTTATGATACTCTCTATTCATACAGAAATCAAAATTTTGCCTTAACCAACTTGTATAATAGAAAAAATCTAATTGATTGATTCTGATGAGGTGTATCCTAATTTTATCAACCTTTTCTTGCCAGTTGTTATTGTTACTAATAGAAATCTCATACAGCAGTAACTCGACAAGACCTGTACACAGAAGGGTGTTATGAGAATCTTCAATTTTACTCAGAATATCCTCAAAGAGTTCACTATCCGTTAAAAAGGTAGATTGATTCATCGCATCATACAGCTGAAGAGACATTAAGTCAGAATAACTTAGCTCTGATTTTTGTATTTTATCCTTTAACGTTTTCGTCAAATCGCTTTCAAACGAATCTTCTTTTTCCCATTTATTTTGATTGAAAAGAAATTCCGTCTTATTAAAAACGAGATGATTGATATCCATTATATTCCAAAAAAATATTGTAGTAAGCATAATGATGACAAAAGGAATTTTTAAAATAAATACTAGGATAATAGCAATTTCAAGAATAAAACTCCATATAATCCTAGATCTTAAATCATCAGGCGACAAACTTTTACGATGGAATGAAAAATAGGGCGAGAACCTCACATTTACTTTCTTCCTGCCTATAAAAATAAAAGGAAAAATCGTAATAAGAGCTTCTTTCTTGTACAAATCTTTCAATGCGTATAGTATGTCTAAAACTATTTTTGATAAAATCAAACTACAGAAAGCAAGACTCATACTAATCACAAAATCAAGGGGAGATTCTAGATTCAATAGTAAGTTATTCACTAGGACATGCAACTCTAGCCACAAGACAAAAAGAGGGAGCATTAATAAAAAAATGATTAGTTTACGTATCATAATTTTACAGTGTCCTTATCATTTTCTTAATTTTGGATAAATTATCATTGCTATGATTAAAATCAAAAAAACGACATTCATCCAAATAATCAACTTTTTTATTTCTTCGCTAACAAAATCATAGGCTAAAAAAGTTATGGATGATATAAATAAACATACAAAAAAAATAATAACAAAAATTTTTTCCATTTTAATACCCATATCTAGTTACCACAAGGCGTTTAAATTTGGGTCTCTCCTATTTACATCATTGTTGGCCCAGATTGTTGTAATAGCATCGCCAATTGACATCCAAGCTGCAAATCCATTAATAGCAGACAGTGCAAATCCTGCCACTCTATTTGCAACTCGTACCCCAACATATCTTGCAGCTGCTCCAGCAATTGCGCTTGTAACTCGCCGCAAACCATAATTACGAATATAATTTCTAACTAGACTGATTGCTCCTCCACCTAAAACACCATTAAAAGCTATATTAATGGCTGTTGCAACAGGCCATCTCGGAATAGAAAATCCCCCATCAAGATACATCATCTCTTCTTGCTCAAGAACAACATAATTATTTGGTAATACGAGTTCCATTTATTTTCTCCTTTTTTATTAAGCATAGTTAGGATAGTTTCCTAACAAGTGATAGACGACTGTGTTTTTATCACTTAGCTACCTAGATAAGATATCCTTTCTCTACCTTATTTGTTTTTATAGGTTACCTAAGGTTTAAAATCAATTATTGTTTGAAACTTAACAGTTCTAAACCACTAGTAATAAATGATTGCGAACTCACTAATACTATTTCAAAATTTATTTTTTTTGACTTAGTAACTCAATTCCAATTAGCAATACACCTATTATAAATAAAAGTATTTCCCAAAATTTATTATCCGTGTTAATGAGAGGTATAAGATACATACTGACTAATATGCAACTTGCCCCTATAATGGCAAATATTATTCTGGTTTTATCTCCTAATTGAAACATGTTTGATCCCCATATACACTTCAAGCAAAAGTTGGATTTCTGAAATGGCTAAAGATAAAGATAATGGTTGCGAGCTATTTAAACTATCATCAATATTCTGCTCGATTAAAACAAAGTCTGGTCTTACCTCTAAAATTTTATTTAACATTGATTCATATTTATTTTTTTCATTATAATGCCGTAAATATAGATTTAATTTTATAACATCCAACATACCATAAAGTGATATTGGATGATTTATTTTTTTAAATCGCTTAACTTCTAATAAATCAATTTGTTCACGCACGCTCTCTGAAAGATATGGCTTGATCAAACTGATATAAGATAAAGCCACGCATGGCAACTCAGATTTTGATTGCAATTTCCAAATTTCATGATAATCCTGAAGATTAAACTCACAATCCTTCTTAGATTCCAGTATTGTTAGTACCTTTGATTTTAACAGAAATAATTGTTGATTCTCAATTCTATAAAGTTTTTGTACTAATGCTATGATAATAGAAAATGGAATAAGAGGCAAAAGCAACGGTTTGTCATACACAAAAGTAAAGAAAAAATAGTATGAAATTAGTGTTGTAAAGTACAAGAAGTAGTAAAATTTAAACAGATTCTTAGTTGTTTGACTCTCCTTATAAAACACTGCTACTCCTGGACTAAATCCCATTAGTTGGTGAAAGAGAATTCGATAGTATTTCCTAGCTCCTATAATGATCACAAATATAAAATAAAAATAAATTGGTCTTAATTTACAAAAGATTGAGGAAACTAGTAATAGCAAAGTATGTAAGCATTGAGACAAAATATAGAATAACGGTATCGCCAATACAAAGGTTAAGATGGCATGAGAGGGGGTTCCTAAGATGTCCAATTTTATAAATACTGGGCTGACACAAAATATCGTGCTTATAAGCAGTAAAATTATTAAAATTGTGTCAAAAAAAATAACGTTTATTTTTCATTTAGTCTACTTTCCATTGTTAAATAATACTACTGCTAACACCAAGCCAACTTAGCACATTGCATCACCTAATCCTGCGCTACTTGTCCATAATCCTTTAATGTTTCTACTAAAATTATTCCAATCTCCCCCATCAAGATAGCTTATTTATCCTAGACAATGCCCTACTGCAACAGTATAAATAAGATTCATCAGCCATCTTTTCTGGCAATCATATGAGTAGCCTAATGATATTTCTAGTTACTCAAAAATATCTAGCTATACTAGAGTTATTTCTAATCCCTAGGACACTTGTTAATCCAAATGTAACAAATTTTCACCCCTTAATAGGACTCTTTCTGGAAAAAATATAAGGTCTATCTTTATAAAAAAATCTATCATATTGGGATGGCACGCATCTGGAATTTAAACAAGCTATAAATTCATTTATAACTACTATTTGTTTAGAGGCAACAGCATCTTGTATACCGTCCTCGAAAGAACCATCTTGTAATTCCGAAATATTTTTGTTTAAATATTGTTTTGACAAATCTCTTAATGCTTCATTATCGTAAATGATTCCCAAAAATCCAACCTTATATAGTAAATAATTTAAACTTACAAAGTAATTGAATCCCATAGTATATTTTTCTTTATAAAGCAAAGGTAAAACTTTATAAAAAATATCTAAGTCAACCTTACTCTGATTCTGAATCAAGTAGGAGTCAAGCAAATTTTCAAAAATAGCTAACAATATGATTGGTGTAAGGTTTTTGTATTCACATGTCAAGTATTCCGAGTATCGTGCAGATGATATTTCTTTTATATAACTTTTTGAAAGCAAGATTTTTTCAAATTCATCATCTATTATTAATCTTCTATTTCCAATCCAAACGGTATTACCACCCAAATAAGATTGTGCAAATAGCAATATGTAAGAAAATATGAACGTAAATACTGAAAGAGGTAGAATTCTATGCGTAAAAAAATAGACGATAATAGTAGCCAGGAGTAAAGATATCTCTCGTGACAATCGAATTCTTTTCAGCATCTTTTTTAACAGTCCGTAAGGTTGTCCTTGGCAATATTCTTGAACTAAATTAATCGGAATGACATCTCTCACCATTTCTGGAAAGTAGAGTAAGTTTATAGGTTGAAATCTCCAGCTCCCATCATAAGTAAATGGATATAGAACCAAATACTTAAAAGATTTTTTTCTTATAAACTTAATTATCACAATATGAATGACTGTTCCAATGAAGTATATTAAATATAAAAGTAAAACCGCCATCAATATACTTACAAAAATCCCCTTGGAATCAATCAATGGAAAATAAAATATTGCAACTAGAAGCGAATAAAATCCCGCTAATAAATATTTCTGATCATCTTTCATTCAAAACACCATATTATTTACTAAGAATACATCAATACAATAGAGCAACTCTGTAAGTCAATATTTGATAAAGCAAAGCTTTAAACCCTTCCCCAGACGTTAGCTTTTATTCAACCCACTACAGTTGACAAGGAGCCCAAATTATTGATAAAAACTTTAGTCATCATCGTCTCTATAAAAATATTTTCTATACACTCTTGATAATACCAAAATTAATGCCAATATCATACCAAGAGCTATAATAATAGAATTTATTAGATTTATTTTAGTATATCCAATCACTAGTCCAATAATTGGACTGGTAGACATGCTTAGATATAATAAAAATAACAAAAAATGAATTTCACCAATTCCTGCAAAAAAATGTTTCATAGCTATAGTTTTACGCCCATAAATATCCATCAAATTTACCGTCTACGATATCTAAACCATATGCAATGGCTCCTCCTAATGAGAAGACTTCAGCAACAGTAGCCGCAATATTAAGAGCATTAGTAATAGTTGCCATACTAACTCCACCAATATATCTTGTTATAGCACTTCTAACGACTCGGCTCATCATACCACGATTAGCAATTAACTTTTTAATGGCATATGTCTGGTATACTGACATCCCTCCAGAAACTGCAGCTGCAGCAATATTATCACGTTTGTTCCACCAGTTACAACCAACACCACCCCCATCAAGATATATCATCTCTTCTTGCTCAAGAACAACATAATTATTTGGTAATACGAGTTCCATTTATTTTCTCCTTTTTTATTAAGCATAGTTAGGATAGTTTCCTAACAAGTGATCGTTGACTTTGTTTATAGCACTTAGTTACCTAGATAAGATATCCTTTAGCTTGCTTCCAAAATTTAAGTCTGCACCTATAATATGAGTTCATATTAGTACTGCTAAATCCTATCTATAGTAATGTCAAACACCTAAATAAAGTCATCTCTCCGATTCATTCAAGAAATGAAGAAAGGCAAAAAATCTTTAAAATAAGAAAAATGCATATTATCAGGTGTTCAAAAATATTGATGATATACGTTATATAGATAGAAAGATTTACTCAATCTCATTTTCAAATTGAGTTTTTTCCCAACCTCGTTTTTAATTTATATCTTCAATAGAATCTAATGACCGAGCTACTGTATTACACAGATTAATATTATTTAGTCTGTAATTTTTTTAAAAAACTTAATAATAAATTTGCTCCACTAATTGCTATCAATATTTCAATTGGTAAAAAATAGTAATTCCAAATAAAATGAGAAATCAGCAATGATAGAAAAATAACAATATCAATTTTCCTGTTGTTGACATACTCTGTAATTTTATGATACAGGAATGCAACAATAACTGAAATTAAAACAATCATCATAATACTATTATCCTATCCTTCTCACTAACTCTATTTCCAAAATTTAATTTTTGGGGGACTTAGTAATGAAATTACAATTAACAACACACCTAAAATAAATAAAAATATCTCCCAAACTTTATTCTCAGTTTTAATAAAGCTACCATATCTATCTCATTTCTTATTTTTAAATAATTCATACTCTTTTTCTCTGATAAAGGGAACTGAAAAATTAGAAAAAATTATCAGAATTGAAAACAGATATACGTCTTTTTGTATCACTAAAACATAACCTAAAAATATATAGACCATCAAATCTAGTACAAAAAGAGAAAATATCCTCCTTTTCATTACCTTACTTGCCTTAAAGATTCTGTTTAATAGAACCTTTATCGTAGTATCTACACAAATTTTTATCAAAAAGATAAGAGCCAATACACCTGCTGCTGCACCAATAAGCCAACCTCCAAGGCCTCCAACCTTAATATAGTTTATTAGTTTTTTTGTTAAAACTGCAGCTCCAGTCAATGCTATAAAAGTTCCTGGACTCATAGCTAAAGCTGCGCAAATTCCTTGACAAGCACTCTTGCTTAAATAAGCCCCCCCCATCAAGATACATCATCTCCTCTTGCTCAAGAGCAACATAATTATTTGGTAATACGAGTTCCCTTTATTTTCTCCTTTATACTATGTAATACCACAAAATGATTTTGACCTAAATCATTCTTAACTTGAAGAATCGCAGGAAATGTTAATTTTGGAGTCAAATCTTCCAGTGCTACTCGAACAGCTTTTACTGTAAAATTCAACTTATTCAGACCTGAAACAATACCACTGACAGTCGTTCCATACATGTCTGTACCAATAATTTCCCGAATCTTCATGATTGATAGTTCCTTTTTGTAAGATAAAAGAACTGTTGAAACAACTGCCGCAGCACAATCTGACTGATCATGTTGCATCGTACAAGGATATTTTTTTAACATAGAAATACTCAATTCTTTAGAATTAATCTAACTTTTCTTTGATGTCACCCAAACCTCAATCACTGCCCAGTAGTTCTTGAATCAGTTTAGTTTCAATCGTATCATTCTTTGTTCTTGATATCTTTCCAAGCATTGTAGTACAGCAGATTTTTGTCCAAGGACTAAGCCTCCTTTAACAACTCAAGCTCCCTTACATTATATCGACCAGCCCCATGGAAAGATTATGGCCAGACTAATCAATGATATAATACATACTAGAATACAAAATATTTTTTTATTCATACTTTTTCTCCTATCTTTATTTTCTACCTACATCATACCTCTTATTAAGCTCATTTTAAAATTACGTTAACTTTTTTCACAAATTTATTTCGACTTTCTTTTTTACTTTTTACATTGCTATGATACAATATTTTTAACAAGATTTTATTATTTGTTAACTTTTTTCACAGAAAGGAGAAAATCATGCGTTATGATTTCGGAAAGGTCTATAAAGAAATACGTGAGTCAAAGGGGCTGACCCAAGAAGAGGTCTGTGGGGGTGTTCTCTCAAGAACCAGCTTATCAAAAATCGAAAGTGGCAAGACAACCCCAAAATATGAAAATATGGAATTTCTTCTCCGTCAAATCAATATGAGTTTTGAAGAGTTTGAATATATCTGTCAACTTTATCAACCAAGTCAACGCACAGAGATTATGCAAACCTATCTCAATATGCGTTCTATTATCGGGACCAGCGATCTTGTCAATTTATTTCAAAAATGCCAAGACTACCTCAAGACCCACCACGATCTCCCTATAGAAGAAATCAGAGATATGCTTGAAGTTGTCATTTATATCCGTCAACACGGGGCAGGGGAACTATCAGATCACGCAGAACAGGTTGTCAAAAAACTTTGGAGAAAAATTGAAAAACAAGATACATGGTATGAGAGTGATCTAAAAATCCTCAATACCATTCTTTTCAGTTTTCCCATTGAATACCTCCATCTCATCACTGGAAAAATATTGCAACGCCTAGAAGTCTATAAAAACTATCAACATTTATATGACTTGCGAATAGCAATCCTGCTCAACCTTTCCACACTCTATCTATACAATCAAGATAAAAACATGTGTAAGCAAATCTGCTACACTTTACTGGAGGACGCCAAGAATAAGAAAAGCTACGATAGGCTGGTTATCTGCTATGTCCGCATTGGGATTTGTACAGACGATTCTAAACTTATCCAAAAAGGGTTCTCCCTTCTGGAGCTAACCGAGGAAACTTCTATGCTGTCTCATCTCAAAAAAGAAGTAGAGATCTATTACCAAGCGAAGGAAAGATAAAAAAGCCGAGGGAGCTCCTCGACCTTTTCATAGAATCGCCGAACGATTTAACGAGAAAGTATGACTTTTACGTTTATCCCAACTCAATTATGACATTTTTTTCAAAAGTCAATATATCTCACTTTTTCAACGACAAGAAAGAGGCTGATAATCTACCAACCTCTTGTTTTTAAATACATTTCAAGTCCAAACTATTCTTTATAGAAAAAAGTCCTATAAATTCGAGCAATAGTTAAAATACAAACAAATATAATTCCCAAAATAGATAACACTATTTTCACAAAATTCATTTCAGAACCTATTATATATACGTGAAAAAAAGGGGCTATTCCTACACATATATACAATAAATAACTTACAAAGTTTATTTCACCAATTCCTGCAAAAAAATGTTTCATTTTAAGCAAAAATATAACCATCTAAGCTACCGTCAGCCCAATCAACCCCATATGCGATTGCTCCACCTAGTGAAAATCCAGTAACAGTTAGTGCAGTATTGACTAAATGGCCAGCTGCACTACCTACATGTTTAATTATTAAACTACGTAATGTTCTCGTAATAGCCCCTCTATTAGCTGAGATAGCTTTTTTTATCGCATAAGCAGAATAAATTGTTGCACCACCACTATAGATGGCCAAATCTACATCCAGAACTGTTGCAAAACTACCTCTACTATTCCACCAGTTACAACCAACACCACCCCCATCAAGGTACATCATCTCTTCTTGCTCAAGAGCAACATAATTATTTGGTAATACGAGTTCCATTTATTTTCTCCTTTTTTTATTAAGCATGGTTAGGATGGTTTCCTAACAAGTGATCGCAGGCTTTGTTTAGTTACCTAAATTAGACTTCCTTCCTTTATCTTATTTTAAATATTTAAAACCAGTTACTGCTTGAAGCTTAACAGTTTACTTAATTCAAATAACAGCTAATCACTGATTCCCTGATTTTATCAAATATACTAATAACAACAATTGTGATACGATCATCATTATAAGAACAACATTTAACGAATCAAAGTTTTTCCGAGATAATAATAAAGCAACAGCAAGCAGTATTATTACTAAAGATTGAATAACTACTATTACTCTTAACATTTTATCCTCCACTAACAACTCAAGCTCCCTTACATTATATCGACCAGCCCCATGGAAAGATTATAGCTAGACTAATCAATGATATAATACATACTAGAATACAAAATATTTTTTTATTCATACTTTTTCTCCTATCTTTATTTTCTACCTACATAGTACCTCTTATTAAGCTCATTTCAAAATTACGTTAACTTTTTTCACGAAAAGGAGAAAATTATGCGTTATGATTATGGATAGCGCTTTCAAATTTTTAAACTCCTATCCCATCCTTTTATCTATATAATAAGTGAAAATATAATAACTGTCAAGTAACTGAAGTGAATTTTATAAAAAAATTACAAGCCAAATTTGTAAAGTTTACACTAAGCCGCTAGGGCAATCGTCTATCAGAATGTCCGTTTATTTGTCAATAATCCGAGAAAATCTTGCAACGCTTAGAAGTCTATAAAAACTATCAACATTTATATGACTTGCGAATAGCAATCCTGCTCAACCTTTCCACACTCTATCTATACAATCAAGATAAAAACATGTGTAAGCAAATCTGCTACACTTTACTGGAGGACGCCAAGAATAAGAAAAGCTACGATAGGCTTGCTATCTGCTATGTTCGTATTGGGATTTGTAGGGATAATGCTAAACTTATCCAAAAAGGTTTCTCACTCCTAGAGCTGACCGAGGAAACTTCTATGCTGTCTCATCTCAAAAAAGAAGTAGAGACCCATTATCAACCAAAGAAATTATAAAAAAAGTCGAGGGATTTCCTCGACTCTTTACATATTATTTGTTCGTTAGTTCTTAATACCAGCCATTGTTAAACCAGAAGTTTTTAGCTCTGCCAAGCCACATAGTGTGTTTACTACTATGTGTCCATGTCACCATGAATCGCCGAACGATTTAACGAGAAAGTATGACTTTTACGTTTATCCCAACTCAATTATGACATTTTTTTCAAAAGTCAATATATCTCACTTTTTCAACGACAAGAAAGAGGCTGCCAATTGACCAACCTCTTATTCTGAACCCATCACTCCATCACTTTTTAGCTTCATTCGCTTTCTTAGCGACTGCAATCTGGTATTCGACTTGGTCATTCCCCTTACCTGTACAACCATGAGCAATTGTAGTCGCTCCTGTCTGATGCGCTATTTCAACCAATTTTTTAGAAATAAGAGGGCGGCTCAAGGCAGATACCAAGGGGTACTTTTGTTCATAGTAGGCATGTGACTGGAGAGCTACTAGCACATAATCTGTAGCAAATTCGTCCTTAACATCAATGACATAAGATTCGACTGCCCCAACCTTAAGAGCCTTATCATGGATGAAATCTAAGTCTTTCCCTTCACCCACATCCATACAAACTGCAACAACATCATAGTCTTTCTTCAGCCAGGTAATAGCAACTGATGTGTCTAAACCGCCAGAATAGGCCAAAATTACTTTTTCTTTACTCATGTTCTTTTCCTTCTTTCTATTTTTCAATGGACGCTTTAAAGGCATCCTCAATGAGTTTGTCTAATTCCCCAGACTCCTTCAACTTTTGAATGGTTTTATCGACTGCCTCTTTCAATTCCTTGCTATCTTTTTTCATGGCTACCGCATAGGAATCATCTTGCTCTTTTTCAAAATTGAGGTCTGCGATTGCTAAATCAGGATTATTTTCCACAAATCCCTTGGCAACGGGTTCTTCAAAAATAACGGCATCCACTTGCCCTGATTTTAAATCTGTGATTAAATTCCCATTTTTAGGCAGAGATACGAGGGAAGAATTTTGTAGCAAATCTTTCGCCATCGTCTCTTGAATCGAACCTTTCTGCGCTCCGACCTTTTTCTGCGCCAAATCGTTGACAGACTGATAAGTGGCTAAATCAGATTTTTTGACAATGAGTTTATTTTTTGCAGTATAGTAGGGAGTTGAAAAATCAAACACCTTGCTCCGTTCATCTGTCTTAGAAACACCTGATATGGCAAGGTCAGCTTTTCCTGATTGAACGCTAGCCAGTACATTGTCAAAACTCATAGGAGATAGTTCCAATTCGACACCTAGTTCTGTTGCGATAGCCTTGGCTAATTCGATATCTGAACCCACAATCTGATTTTTCCCATCAACCACTTTTTGATATTCAAATGGAGCAAAATCTGGATTGAGGGCTACAACCAATTTTCCTTTGGACTTGATGGCTTCAATTCCAGCCGATTGATTGTTACTACAAGCAAATAGTAGGGGGAGCATCACTAAACCAAACATCGTCATCAACACCTTCTTCATCTTATTCATAATAAAGCCTCCTTTATGTTTATTCTTTTTTATTGTATAAATAATACTCCTATACTCATCCTTTGTCAAGCCTAAATTGAAAAAATTTTCAATTTGAAACAAAAAAAACCTAGAAATACTACATAAAATGTCATTCCTAGGCGTATTTATGCTATTTTTCTCTGGAAAACATGAGTATTCAGCCAGTCAAAAGGAGCTGAATGAACTCATTTTCCCTCGCCCAATTCAATGACACGATGACATTGTTGGGCTACATAAGCATCGTGGGTCACAATAATGACTGTTTTCCCTTCTCGATTCATCTCTAAGAGAAACTTCAAGACCAAATCTCTATTTTCAGGATCCAGCGAACCTGTAGGTTCATCGGCTAAAATCAGCTGGCTGGGTTTTAAGATGGCTCTAGCAACTGCAATTCGTTGTTGTTCGCCCCCAGACAACTCGGAGACCCTTTGATGCAAAGTAGCTGACAAACCTACTCTCTCTAAAATCTCTTCCACCTTTTTGAGCTTGTCTTTCTTAGGCAATTTCACATATTTCAGCGCCAGCATGAGATTGTACTCGACCGTTTCATCATCAATCAGGGCAAAATTTTGAAACAGATAAGAGATATGTTCACGGATTATTGTTTGCGACTTAGCAGAATTAACCGCTAGATTTGTCTGACCAAAAATCTCATACCGTCCGCTATAATCACCATCTATCAAACCCAATAAATTTAACAAGGTCGACTTCCCACTACCACTCTTACCAACAATAGCTACCAAATCCCCCTGATCAATCCTGAGAGATAAGTTATCCAAAATCACTTTTCCCCCAATGGTTTTGGTAATATTTTTCAACTCAATCATAAGATGCCCCCTTTCAATAACTCTACTAGACTTCTTTTCTCCATCCTAGAAGCTAAGCCTAGCACAAATAGTATATCCAGACATGTAAAACCTGCAAACAGTAGAAGTGGTAAGAACGCATGGGCAAAGAAAATCAAGACTAGAAGAGGGAAACTATAGCCCAGCAAGAGCAGAACGAGGAGAGGACGGTAGCGATCGACCAGTTTCCACCCCATAAACTTCTTGGTAATGATATCCCTGCGCTTCAATAAGAAAGTTGTTACTAGTAAGAAGTAGGAAATCATCATGCTAAGGAGACCAAACAAAGCAAAGAGTAGGTTAAAATTCCGAACAGCATCTCGATAAGAATCCACTTTCTCTTGTTGAATGGCTTGAATAGATGAAAATTTTAAATAATTTCCATCTGACAATTTCTCAACTAACTCTGTAATCTCTTTTTGATGTTGAACCGTATTTTCAATTTTAATCGGATTATTTAAGCCAGTTGTTGACAGGGAGGCTTTCTCATCCCACATCATATCAGAATCATTGACCAAGCTAATAATTGGATTGGAGAGATTTTCCTTTCGCTTATCACTATATGGGAAAAATGACCAATCTCCTTCATAATAGGCAATCTCGACATCCATCTCCTCTATCGTTCGTTTTTGCTGCTCTTCATACTTCATCGAATGAAAGGCAATTAACTTCCCCAAGAGCTGATTTTTATCTTCTTCACCTTTCGTACTTGCTGGCATCAAAATAACTTTTTTAATACCGGTATCTGGTAGCTTGAATCCCTTGCTCTTTAGAAAATTGCGATTGGCATAGTAAACATCCACCGTATCTGTTAACTGATATTGCTGAATCTGTTCTGATTGGACAAAATTTTTTACAGGAAGACTGCTACTCTGCACATAGCCCGCCTGCGTTTTTTCTACCAAATCCTGATAAAATCGATAGAAATAATCCAATGCCTTCCCTGAGCCTGCCAACTGCTCTTGCCACAAGTTATCATTGAGTTGGAAAGTTTCTAAGGTCAGATAATTTCCTTGGCTGATCCACTGTTTCTGGTAATCCAACTCTTTGTTTTCTTGCTCCAAACTTTTTCCTACCCCAACTAGCAAGACTGTCAGTAAAATGGTAGTTCCAATTTTCATCAAATAATTAAAGAGTAGACCAAATTTGAAAGATGAAAAACCTTTCAGCAGAGAGCTGATTGTCATTTTTTGGATTAAGAGGTAAGTCAACCAACTGATAAAGAGATAAAGCTGCAACAGCAAAAAATGAGACAACCACAGCATAGGAAACAAATCTTTTGGCTTATAATCAAGCAAGAAAAACACGCCTAGATTGATCACAAGAGCCCCACCTAGGAGGAGGTAAAGGTTGCCTTTTACAACATCAGCTAAAACAGCCCTATCTTGAAAACCAAGTAATTTTTGTACCCCAACTCGTTTCATCTCCATCATCGGTTGATACACTGTCACTAACACAAGAAGCAAAATAGCCAAGACAAAAACAATGGCAGATAAAAGCAAATCTCGATTTATGACTTCCACTGCACTTTTGTAGGTCGGCTCTAGCAAGGTAGCCTGGTCTATCTTGAAAAAATCGCTCCATTTCTGTACAATCCTATCCTTGTCCATCTCTTGTGTAGAAGTTATCGTATAGCGACCATTTAAACTACGAGATGTATCCTTGATATAGGTTTGAAAAGTCATAAGCTGAATAGGTTTGGCTTTTAGAAAGGTCGGAATCGTACCAAGTTTATTGGAAATTTCTTTATTACTATAGACTCCTTCACCATCTGTGGTAAAATCAAGAGAAGAAATCCCAAACTCTTGGTAGGGGAAGGTATCTTTATCAAAAACACCAGACTTGACCACCTCATCACCACTGTCTGTTTTGATGATGGAGACTTTATACTCCTTTGATACATCCTCAAAAAATCGAAGAACAGACGCTGCAGGTTCGTTAATATCTTTCAAATACAAATCCAAAGAATCTACAGTCTTTCCCATTTCTTGAATCCGAACCACTTCTCGTGTATAGTTTACATTAAAAACAAAAAAAGTGGTACACAGAAGCAGGAGTAACATACAAAGATGACTGATTTTTTTCATAGAGATACCTCCCGTGAAGAAACTCCCTCTCCAAAAGGGGAGGGAGAATTTTAATTAAAATCCATAGAAATATTCCATTCCCGTTGGTGGGAATTTGAAGATTGAAGCCCGAGCCCATGCCTCAGCTTCTGCACGATCCTTAGAGAATTTATTTCCATCTTTAACAGTTGCTGTATGAGAGCGAGTAGAATGTAAATAATCAGAATAACCAAAATTTCCTGACCATCCTACTCCATAGTTCCATTGACCACCATCAACCCATACTGCCAAAACACTTGTAGAAGCAAGTATACTACATACCATTAAAGATGCAACACCAATTTTCTCATGATTTATTTCTCCTATTATCGAGAGCTATTCCGTAGAAACAGCTATAGTAATTTGTCAACAAGTATCGTAGTCCATTGGACTCACCTTCCTTCTATCTCATTTCATTTTTAAACAACGAACTTACTCTTAACTAGAAGAATAGTTCTCTTCTGTATCAGGTCTTTGAACAACCAGAGTAGTATTAATCACACTCTAACTATTACTCAAGAATCAGCCCAATAAACAATATGGATAGCGCTTTCAAATTTTTAAACTCTTATCCCATCCTTTTATCTATATAATAAGTGAAAATATAATAACTGTCAAGTAATCGAAGTGAATTTTATAAAAAAAATTACAAGCCAAATTTGCAAAGTTTACAATAAGCCGCTAGGGCAATCGTCTATCAGAATGTCCGTTTATTTGTCAATAATCCGAGAAAATCTTGCAACGCTTAGAAGTCTATAAAAACTATCAACATTTATATGACTTGCGAATAGCAATCCTGCTCAACCTTTCCACACTCTATCTATACAATCAAGATAAAAACATGTGTAAGCAAATCTGCTACACTTTACTGGAGGACGCCAAGAATAAGAAAAGCTACGATAGGCTGGTTATCTGCTATGTCCGCATTGGGATTTGTACAGACGATTCTAAACTTATCCAAAAAGGGTTCTCCCTTCTGGAGCTAACCGAGGAAACTTCTATGCTGTCTCATCTCAAAAAAGAAGTAGAGATCTATTACCAAGCGAAGGAAAGATAAAAAAGCCGAGGGATTTCCTCGACTCTTTACATATTATTTGTTCGTTAGTTCTTAATACCAGCCATTGTTAAGCCAGAAGTTTTTAGCAGCAGTCCATGAACCGTAACGTCCTGCAACGTAGGCATCTGCTACACGTTCTTGGTTTTCAGCTGAGTAGTCACCGTTCAGGTATGAATCTGTTAATTGGTAACGTCCGATATAACGTCCATTTGTAGCTGTATAGCTACCACCTGATTCTTTTTGAGCGATCCATTCTTTGGCTTCTGCTTCAGATCCGCTTACAGTTGAAACAACTGTTTCACTTACTACTGGAGTTTCTGCTACTGGAGCTGAAACAGTTTCATCTTGAGCGGCTGGTGCCGCATAAGTAGCTGGCGCTGGTGTTGCAACAGGCGCTACAGGGCCATCGATAACCAACTCTTGACCAACATAAATCAAATGAATGTTATCAATGTGGTTGTTTTCTGCCAATTTTTCAACTGTTGTGTTGTGAGTTTCAGCGATTTCTGAAAGTGTATCACCTTCTTTAACAGTGTAAGTTGATGATTCTTGAGCAGATACAAATGATGGAGCAAATACTGCAAACAAGGCAGCTACTCCTGCAAGAGTTGCTTTAATCTTTTTAGTTATTGATTTCATATTCGAAAATTCTCCTTCTTTCTATAGTTCTATCATACCCTTTAAATATTACCGTTTCTTGACACTTTTATGTAGAAATATTACAAAATTATTTTTTATTTCCCTAAATAAGGTGTTTTTTGTCATAAAAGATACTATTTTTATGCTATTTGAGGTATTAGAAAGGTTTTCATCCACAATTAAAGCCAAGCCCCTCATTCTTTGATATAATAGAGATAAGAATTTTTATAAGGGGAAACTGATGAAATCACTTCGTTTTCAATCTGTCTTTGATATCATCGGACCAGTTATGATTGGCCCATCTAGTAGCCATACCGCTGGTGCTGTTCGTATTGGGAAGATTGTCTCTTCCATTTTTGATGATACTCCGACAGAAGTTGAATTCCAACTTTTTAACTCATTTGCCAAGACCTATCGTGGTCACGGAACAGACCTAGCCCTTGTTGCAGGTATTTTGGGAATGGATACAGATGATCCTGAAATTCCAAATAGTCTGGAAATTGCCCACAAGCGTGGTATCAAGATTGTCTGGACCATTCAGAAAGACAGCAATGCCCCTCACCCTAACACCACTAAAATTACTGTTAAAAATGCCCACAAGACCATCAGCGTGACTGGTATTTCTATCGGTGGAGGAAATATTCAGGTAACCGAACTCAATGGTTTTGCCGTCTCTCTCAATATGAATACACCGACTATCATCATCGTTCATCAAGATATTCCAGGTATGATTGCCCTTGTTACAGAGGCGCTTTCCCGCTATGGTATCAATATCGCCCAGATGAATGTCACTCGTGAAAAAGCTGGTGAAAAAGCCATTATGATTATCGAAGTTGACAGTCGCAACTGTGATGAGGCTATCGAAGAAATTCGAAAAATCCCTCATCTCCACAATGTCAATTTCTTTAAATAGGAGGAAGCATGTTTTATTCTATCAAAGAATTGGTCGAGCAAGCAGATCTAGACTTTCAAGGAAATGTCGCAGAACTCATGATTACAACAGAGTTTGAATTGACCGGTCGCGAACGTGAAGAAGTCTTCCTTCTCATGGAACGCAATCTGGAAGTTATGAAAGCCTCTGTCCAACTTGGCCTCAATGAAAATAAATCTCGTAGTGGCCTGACAGGTGGAGATGCTGCCAAATTGGATCACTACATCGAAAACGGAAAAACTCTGTCAGATTATACGATTCTCTCGGCTGCCCGAAATGCCATCGCAGTCAATGAACACAATGCCAAAATGGGCTTGGTCTGTGCCACTCCAACCGCTGGAAGTGCTGGCTGTCTGCCATCCGTTCTCACTGCTGCTATTGAAAAATTAGACCTCAGCCACGAGCAACAATTGGATTTCCTCTTTGCTGCTGGTGCCTTTGGACTAGTCATCGCAAACAATGCCTCCATCTCAGGTGCTGAGGGTGGGTGTCAAGCTGAAGTTGGTTCAGCCTCTGCTATGAGTGCTGCCGCCTTGACTCTGGCTGCAGGTGGAACACCTTATCAGGCCAGTCAAGCTATTGCCTTTGTCATTAAAAATATGCTAGGCCTCATCTGTGACCCTGTTGCAGGTTTGGTCGAAGTTCCCTGTGTCAAACGTAATGCCATGGGAGCTAGCTTTGCTTTCATCGCAGCAGACATGGCCTTGGCAGGTATCGAATCTAAAATCCCTGTGGATGAAGTGATCGATGCCATGTGCCAAGTAGGAGCAAGCATGCCAACTGCCTTTCGTGAAACAGCTGAAGGTGGACTCGCTACCACCCCTACTGGTCGTCGCCTCCAAAAAGAAATTTTCGGAGAATAAGCTTATCAAATAGGAGAAACCATGACCTCTATCACAGCGATTTTTTTCGATTTGGATGGAACCCTCGTTGATAGTTCTATCGGGATTCACAATGCCTTTACCTATACCTTTAAAGAGCTGGGGGTGCCTAGCCCTGATGCCAAAACTATTCGTGGTTTTATGGGACCACCTCTCGAAAGTAGTTTTGCGACCTGCCTGTCCAAAGACCAAATTTCTGAAGCCGTGCAGATATATCGTTCTTACTATAAGGCAAAAGGCATCTATGAAGCTCAACTCTTTCCTCAGATTGTAGAATTACTTCAAGAACTATCCAAGAATTACCCTCTCTACATCACCACTACAAAGAATACACCTACCGCTCAAGACATGACAAAAAACTTGGGAATCCATCATTTCTTTGATGGCATTTATGGTTACAGCCCTGAAGCACCCCATAAGGCAGATGTCATTCACCAAGCCTTGCAGATACATCAACTAGCACCAGAACAAGCCATCATCATCGGAGATACCAAGTTTGATATGCTGGGAGCTCGAGAAACAGGTATTCAGAAATTGGCCATCACTTGGGGATTTGGAGAGCAAGCAGATCTACTAAACTATCAACCTGATTATATCGCTCACAAACCCTTAGAAGTTTTGGAGTATTTTCAATAACATAGACTAGGCAACAACTCCATTTCAGAAGAAAATGAAGTAATACTCAATGAAAATCAAAGAGCAAACCAGGAAAGTAACCGCAGGCTGCTCAAAACACTGTTTTAAGGTTGTAGATGGAACTGACGAAGTCAGCTCAAAACACTGTTTTGAGGTGGCAGATAGAACTGACGA